>BNJT01000174.1_pt1 | contig 233886 bp, 392 predicted proteins | sample 8540491 | NCBI WGS metagenome assembly BNJT01 (sample SAMD00202455, study PRJDB9452) | human saliva metagenome | host: Homo sapiens | reverse complement strand
TTACGTATTGCTGGACCGCGTCTGGGAGACCCTGCCGAAGACCGCTATCGACTACGCTGTGGCCGAGCCCGCAGCGGCAGCAGGCGACGTCGCAATGGTTCCCGGTTCCTTCAGCTGGGACGATGTTGGAGACTTTGACGCTGTAGCACGCCTGAACACCGAGAAGAGTGGCGAAGAGCTGACCATTCTCGGCGAGAAGGATAACGTCATCAACCACGGTTGCTCCGGCATTATTGTCGCGAACACTGACCGCAAGATCTCTATCATTGGCCTCGACGACATCGTTGTGGTGGATACCCCCGATGCCCTGTTGGTCGCTCCGCGCTCCAAGGCACAGGCTGTCAAGGACGCTGTAGGCGAGATTAAGGCACGAGGCCTGAACAACCTCCTCTAAATTTTTGGCTCTGAGTAGATAGCCCCGCGCAGGTGCTTGAACCCTACTCGAGCACAAGATACCTCTACGAAAACCGGCTCTCTTCTTTCCAGAAGGGAGCCGGTTTTCTTATGTCCCGATGTTTATGCTCCGATGGGTCATTTCGCGGGCAGATTCAAGGCTTTTGCCTAGTGGGAGCGTGGAAGATTGTTTCCTGCGGCCAAGCAGGGGATGGCACGCCTTACTCACCCCGTGTAGAGTGCACTTCCAGAGTCTGATACAAACCGAGAACCACCCCTTATAGAGAACCATTCTCATGTTAGCCTTAGTAGATGCACATGACTCGTAAGTTTTTCCTCACCCGCGCCAGCGCACTCGGCGCAGTAGCCGCCCTCGCCCTGACCGCATGCGGCGCCCAGAACGCACAGACCAGCCAGAATACCCAGACCAGCCCCAGCGCCTCCACCTCCGCGAGCGCAACCCCCGCACCCATCACCGAAGGTAAGGGTCCGGCAAGCCGCGTCGCCATCACCTACGACGGCGGCGTGCTCGTCTACGACGCCAAGGACATGAAGCTACTGGCAGATATCCCCAAGGAAGGCTTCCTGCGCCTCTCCGACGCTGGCGATAACCGCCACCTCGTCGTCGCAGACGGCAACAGCTACACCTTCCTGGACACCGGCGTATGGTCCGTAGCGCACGGCGACCACTCGCACTACTACACCACCGCCCCGTCGCTGTCCTCATTGTCTCTCGCGGCTGACCACACCGGTCACGTCATCAAGGACAACGGCAAGGTCGCGGCATTCGCTGACGGCACCGGCTCCTTCGCCGTGTACGACCCGGCGAAGCTGACCCACGATAAGCGCACCGCTTCCTCCCTGGAAACCACCACCGTCACCCTGCCCAAGCCGCACCACGGCTTCGCAATCCCGCTGCCCAACGACCAGTACCTGGTTGCGGTCGGCGATTCGAAGACCCGCACCGGTGCCGCGGTTGTGGACGCACAGGGCAAGACCGTCACCGAGAGCCCCGCCTGCCCCGGCGTTCACGGTGAAGCCATCGCCAAGGACGGCGCGTTCTCCATCGGTTGCACCGACGGCGCGCTGATCTACAAGGACGGCAAGTTCACCAAGATCACCAACCCCGAGGACCCGTACTCGCGTTCCGGTAACCAGGCTGGTAAGGCTGACTCCCAGTACGTTCTGGCGGACTACAAGACCGACAAGGACGCTAAGCTGGAGCGCCCCGAGAAGTTCTCCATTATCGACACCGTTGCAGCAACCCGCACCGTCTACTCCCTGCCTTCTGGCGTGAGCTACACCTTCCGTTCGCTGGCTCGCGGCCCCCAGGGTGAAGCACTGTTGCTGACCACCGACGGCAAGCTGCGCGTCTTCGACCCGGCAACCGGCGCCGAGCTGGGCTCCGTACAGCTCATGGAGGCGTGGACCGAGTCTGAGACCTGGCAGGATGAGCGTCCGGCACTGTGGGTGGACGGTAAGACCGCCTACGTGACCGACCCGGCGACCAAGAAGCTCATTGCGGTGTCCCTGTCGAACCCGGCAGCGCCGAAGGAGCTGATGAGCGTGGAACTTCCGAAGACCCCGAACGAGATTCTGGGTGTCTCTTCCTCGAACGCTGCACCGGTTGAGGCTGAGGCGCACGGCGCTGAAGCGCACGGCTCTGCTTCCTCCTCGGCTTCCGCTGACGCGCACGAGTCCGGCGAGGGCCACTCCCACTAGGACTCTCACACTGAGATAACCCTCTCTGGGATAACTCCCTCTGAGATAAACCTAGCGAAAACGCAAAGAGAGATGCGACCGATAAGTTATCGGTCGCATCTCTCTTCATGTCTGCCAGGTTTTATACGCCAGCTACTAACGCAGCGGCAGAACGCTGATTTCTTCCCAGTCCTGCCCGTCGTAGGAGTAGCAGTGCAGGTGATCCACGGTGAAGGTACGCTGCTCGGCGGGCAGAGCGTCAAACACCTCACGGGCGTGATCAACCTGCTCCTGCGTAAGCCCCTGGCCCAAGGTCACGTGCGGCACATAGGGGAAAGACGCCGCACCGGCACCGAATAGCTCAACCAGCTTCCGGTGAATCTGCTCGAACTCGGCCTTGCCCGCCTCCAGGTTCAGATACTCCACCTCGGTGACCGGACGGAAGGAGTGCACCGAACCCCAGCGCGCCTCAAAACGCGGCGTGTCCAGCGCCTCGCGGAACTGGGGGGACTGCACCGCAGCCAGGAGAGACTCGGTCAGCTCCGTCAGGTACACGGTCACGTGGGTGCTGATAGGCGCCACCGCACCACCGGCTACCGCGCGCTTCCACTCTTCCAGGCGCTGAACATTCTCACCGCTCACGTGCGCAATAACGCTCAGGTAGCGGCGGCCAGGTTTCAGGGTCGGGGATACAGGAGCCGTCGTGGGGCTCGAAGAGTTCTCTTGTGCTGTCATCTCAATCGTGCAGGTAATGCGGCGTCTCAGCCGAACTGGCTGAACAGCGCGCTAGATTGCTGCGGCAGGCAGGAAGCCAACCTTCTTGTACACGTTCTCAATGGTGACCGTAGCGATCTCGCGGGCAGCGGATGCACCCACAGCCAGCAGGCGGTCCAGCTCGGCGGGGTCGTCCATCAGCTCGAGGGTACGCTCACGCACCGGGGTGAGGCGCTCCACCACGATATCGGCAAGGTCAACCTTCAGGTGGCCGTACATCTTGCCCTCGTAGCGTGCCACAATCTCGTCGATGCTCTCGCCGGTCATTGCCGAGTAGATGGAGAGCAGATTGGAGACGCCGGGCTTAGCCTCGCGGTCGGCCTCTTGACCATACCAACAATCACCAATGCCACCAGATTTAAATGATCCTTCTACAATTAAAGCATTAAGCTTCTCATCATAACGTGCAAAGGTGTATTGATCTTTCCAATACTTGTTCTACTTTGCTCAATTTATTGTCCATGACCGCATAATAGCCGGTGTAAGATGCGCTACCACTGAGACACACTGCCTCAGCTAAACACTTTTCCATGCGTAAGTGAATAAAAGTGTAATTGTCTTTCTGTTCAGAATCATCACTGAAGAGACGCACAGTAATCACTTGCACTACTATCAGCGCTTTTACGCAATAATGCTAATACAGCATCAAATTGTTTTTTTCGCCTCGTTTTAATTCTGTTTTTGCTAGGGTTTTTAATATAGGCAACTTGAATTTTTGGGTGCGGCTTGTGGTGCTAATACCGCATGTTTCTCTTGTCCCTGACGAATTAACGCTGATGGCGTATTTAAACGCTGTTGAAATTCATCCATCTTAAGCATCGCGGCTTTTTGCCCTTCATTCGACAATTTGCCTTTAAATTGACCAGAAATGAATTCAATATTGGCATTATCTTTTAAAGCAGTTAATAACGCAGCTGTTTGTTTATCATCGAGTGCGGCGATTTGTTTATCATTAGCATCAATATCGTTCATTTTAGGTAAGACACTGAGTAATTTGCCATTGATCATAATTTCTACAGGCTGACCTTTATCGCTCTCATTATTTACCGATATTGCTAAAGAAGATTTTGCTGCCTGCTTTCTCACCAGCTTCTCGCCCTAAATAAAAGTGAAACCAGATCTGAACCATCTTGATAACCTGCCATATTACAAGTGCCGGTATTATCACAAATTAAACTCCCAGTCTTGATAAGTCTTTTTCAAACCCTTTTTAACGATGGCGCAGCCATTGCAGTGAGTGGTAATAATGAGAGAAGAATAACCTTTTTTCATGTTATAAATTCCTAAAAAGAAGATTTGCAAAAACAGAGAAAATCTACCCGCTTGTAAGCGGGCAGTGGTTTTTATTTGACGTTAATTCGCTCACAAAAAGTTGGCAATGGACCCCAAGCTCCACCAGGAAACCCTTTACAGAACCTGAGGGATATTCTTTAGTGAGAATAAAAGTTTTTACCGTTCCATACAGCTTCCTGCCCATGCCAACAATCTCCAAGACCACGAGCTTTTAAATGATCCTTCTATCTTTAAAATGTGGGTATTTTTATCATAATCAGCATAGTTGTACTGATTTTGCGAGTACTTGTTCAACTTTTGCTTAATTTTTCCATCTAACACGGCATAGTAATTAGTGTAATTATAGGCACTACTAGCTACAAATCGCTGAGCTAGCACTTTTACCTTTCGTTAGCGGGTAAAGTGTGATTTGTTTCATTCCATACACTCATCTTTATGAAGTTCATAGCAGTAATTTTTCTGCATCTTTTCATTCGTACCATTACTTTTTACGTAATAATGCTAATACCGCATCAAACTGTTTTTCACCGCGTTTTTAATTCCGTGGTTTTGGCGGTTTATTCACACTTACTGCCTCAATTTTGGTACAGCCTGTGGCGCTAATACCGCATGTTTTTCTTGACCTTGACGAATGAGTGCGGAAGGCGTATTTAAACGTTGTTGAAACTCATCCATTTTGAGCATCAGCTGCTGCCGCGCCCTTATCAGAGACTTTTCTCCTTAAACTCACCAAAAATCACTTCAATACTTGCATTCCTTTTAGTGCAGTGAGTAATTCTGTTGTTTGTTTTTCACTTAATTTTGCACTCCCTCTTCTGAGATATTTTGGAACGTACCGAGTGATTGACCATTTAAGATAATTTCAGCCGTTTTATTACCCAGTTCATCAGGTAATAATGCCAACTGCGCCATCACAGGTGCTTGCTCACCCCGCACTTCGAGTAAATAAAATCGAAACAGGATGCTCAGAGCCATCTCTTTCTTCTGGATAACCCGCCATATTACAAGTACCGGTATTATCACAAATTAAATCCCAGTCTTGATAAGTCTTTTTCAAACCCTTTTTAACGATGGCGCAGCCATTGCAGTAAGTGGTAATAGTGAGAGAAGAATAACTTTTTCATGTTATAAATTCCTAAAAGAAAATTTTGCAAAAATAAAATGAAGAAATCTGCCCGCTTGTAAGCGAGCAGTGATTTTTATTTTTAACGTTCATCTCGCTCACAAAAATCGGCAATCCGCCCCAAGCTCCACCCGCAAACCCTTTGCAAGAGCCAGAAGTATGTTCTTCAGTATGGATAAAGGTTTTGCCATTCCAAACAGCTTCTTGTCCAGCCCAACAATCACCGATGCCACGCCCTTTTAAATGATCCTTCTACCTTTTAAAACATGAGTGTTTTTTTATCATAATCAGCATAGTTATACTGGTTTGCTAGCACTTGTTCAATTTTGGTTAATTTTTCGTCTAATACGGCATAGTAATAAGTGGATTGATAGGCGCCAGCAAGACAAATCGCTTCAGCTAGCACTTTTCCTTTCGTTAGCGGGTAAAGTGTAATTTGTTCATTCCATACATCATCTTTATGAAGTGCATAACAGTAATTTTCTGAGTTTTTATTCGTCCCTATTACTTTTTACGTAATAAAGCTAATACTGCATCAAATTGTTTTTCACCGCGTTTTAGTTCCGTGGTTTTGGCGGTTATTCACACTTACTGCCTCAATTTTTGGTACAGCCTGTGGCGCTAATACCGCATGTTTTTCTTGACCTTGACGAATAAGTGCAGAAGGCGTATTTAAACGTTGTTGAAACTCATCCATTTTGAGCATCGCAGCGGCTGCACCTTTATCAGATACTTTCTCCTTAAACTCACCAAACACCACTTCAATACTCTGCTTTTACCTTTTAGCGCCGTGAGTAATTCTGTTGTTTGTTTTTCACTTAATTTTTGCAGTTCCCCTCTTCTGAGATATTTTTGGATCGTACCGAGTGATTGACCATTCAAGATAATTTCAGCCGTTTTATTACCCAGTTCATCGGGTAATAATGCTAATTGCGCCGTCACAGGTGCTTGCTCCCCCGCACTTCGAGTAAATAAAAATCGAAACAGAATGCTCAGAGCCATCTCTTTCTTCTTGATAACCCGCCATATTACAAGTGCCGGTATTATCACAAATCAAATCCCAGTCTTGATAAGTCTTTTTCAAACCCTTTTTAACGATGGCGCAGCCATTGCAGTGAGTGGTAGTAGTGAGAGAAGAATAATTTTTTTCATGTTATAAATTCCTAAAAGAAAGATTTGCAAAAATTCGTCAAATCTAACCGCTTTGTATAGCATGTGTTGTTGTTTATTTGACGATGACATGTCACTGACGAAAAATAGGTAACTGCCATGCACACCGGTAAACCATTTATAACAACCGCCTGTCATCCAGTCCGAAGTGCGGATAAAAATTTTTCCATTCCATACCGCGTCTTGCCCATTCCAACAATCACCGAATGCATGACCTTTGTAAGAACCTCTTACAAACGCATAACCTTGTTTTTCATCATAGCCTGCTTCGTTGTACTGCTCCGCTAAGACTTGTTCTACTGTTTGCTCAGTTTGTCATCGAGTACAGCATAGTAGTTGGTGCTTTGATAAGCGCCTTTAAAACAAAGCGCTTCAGCTAATACCTTATTCTGAGTTAACGGATAAATCATTATATTTTGGCTTTCTAGGTCTCCATCATAGCAGCCATCGTGAGCTTTACGTAACAGTGCTAGCACATGATTAAATTGTTTTTCACCGTATTTTAATTCTATTGTTTTGCGGTTGTTCACGCTAACAGCATCAATTTTGGGTTTAACTTTTGGCGCTAATACAGCATGTTTTTCTTGACCTTGGCGAATGAGTGCGGAAGGGGTATTTAATCGTTGTTGGAATTCATCCATTTTGAGCATGGCTGCTGCTGCGCCTTTGTCTGACACTTTGAGCGTGGTTTTCCCATAGGTGAGACGAATTTCGCTCTCTTTTTTCAATCCGCTAAGTAATGCCTTAGTTTGCTCTTCAGTCAGCTTATCTGGCTCGTCGTCAGAAATATGCTTGACTTTGCCTAATGATTTACCGTTTAACCAAATTTCAATGTCTTGACCGACTTGAACATCACGGTCGGCTTCCGAATGGTAAAATAGTGAGCTTTCCCTTCGACAGTAGCATTTTCACCTGCCGCGCGAGTAAATAAAAATAGAAACTGGATCGTCTCCTTTCTCTTGATAACCTGCCATACGACAAGTGCCCGTGTTATCACATACTAAATCCCAATCTTGGTAGTTTCCAATACCTTTGATTGATGTTGAAGCTGCCATTGCAGTAAATGGTAATAATGAGAGAAGAATTGCTTTTTCATGTTGTAAATGTCCAAAAGAAGATTTGCAGAAAAATTCGTAAAATCTGACCGTTTATTTTGCCCCAACTGATTTCTACATAATACTGATAACCATAAATGCTCGACAATACAGGCAAAAACATCGCTTTTAGTCAATTATGACTGGAAATAATTGAAATTACAATCATAATTTGTAAAGTGATAGTAAATACTTTTTCTTTCAATATGCTAGATAAACTTTGTAAAAATGGCTTTCATACCTGGCTTTAGCCCTCTGCTAAAGCATTTAAAATCATAGGCAGAAGACGTACCTCGGTACGCCCCTTTGTTCAGTATAATAACCTTGCCGCATCTTTTATCTAAATACCATTCAGTCACACCGTTTTGTGCCTGAATTTTCGCTGCCGGATAAGGCAAGCTTTCTGCTGGTGTTTTCTTCAATTTCTTTCAGTATTTCTGCTTTTGCCGCCCCAGTCACTAAATAAGTAATGCGTTTTGGCTTTCTCAATCAGTTTTGCAGTTTTTGAAATACGGATTTGCCCACTTTCTGGGTGTTTAGCAATGACCGCTACATTAGGATCATCAAAGTTTGTTTGATGCGGGAAAGAGCTGAAACCATGTACCCCATCATTGCCCATACCTAAAATAATCCAATCAAATGCTAAATCTGGCACACAAGCGGTCAATTCTTGCGAAAATCTTGCAAGTTCAGTTTCTACATTTTTCTTCACCACGAATGCGATGAATATTCTCAGCCGGAATATTGATATGATCAAACAATAGCTTCTGCACTTCGCCATAATTACTTTTGCTCATCGGTTGGTGGCACCATACGGTCGTCACCCCACCAAAAATGCAAGTTTTGCCATTGAATTTCATTGGCATAGGCGCTTAGTCAGTTTTAAACAACACCTCGGTTTGAACCGCCAGAGAGTGAAATATGCACAGGAGTGCCTCACTATAAGCTTTGAATTCTTGTGCGATCAACCGCTTGTTGCGCAGTCTCAAAAATAAATTTATTCATTTTACGGCGTTTCTTTCTTGTTGTGTGGCATGTGCCGCATGCCACTCTCTTGCGTGGATAACACGATTTGCTTCTAAATGCGCTTTACTCCAACCACTTTTCGCTTTTCCTTCGCTGAAGGTTTTCCTCTCAGAGTTTACCGTGTTTTAGCAATCAGCTTATCAGCCTCTGTAGGCCCCCAGCCGCCTGATTCCTTATTCATAAACTCGACCATGCGCCGCTTTGTAATCCAAAATCCGCTGAACAAAGCGCCACAAGCTGTGAACAGCATCAGTACGCGGCAAATAAAGGTTGCGTCACCCTTTCATTGCATCTAACAATAAACGCTCATAAAGCAGCAGTCAACAAGTTGGTAGAAGCTAAATCCGCATACAACTGAAGTCCATTGAAACTAACTTTTTGCCTCAAAGCCCGCACCCGGTTTTTCAAGCCAAAAACGCATTGAAATGCCTTCATTCGGGCTGAAATACGAATAATCAATTTATTCTCTGGTGCATTTTGACTAAATACTACTGGATAGAGTGTCGTTTTAAAGTGAATCACAATTTCTGTCACTCGTGTCGGCAAAACGCTCTGCCCGAGCGAACATAAAATGGTCCGCCCGCCCAGCGCCAGTTATCGATTTTCACATTTACAGTGCACAAAGTTTCAGCGCTTGCGAGAATCTGCAGCGGCACGCCTTTTTCTTCTAAATACCCGACGACTTGCTCCCATCTACTGTGCCAGCGACTGACATATTGCCCAAGCACCACATCATACATTTTCTGCACTTAATGGGTGTAAGCAATCGTAGCACTTTTGCCACTTCATCACGCGCATAGATGTTGCATTGATAATCGCTGGCGGCTCCATCGCAACCATCGCAAGCACTTCGTAATAAGTGGTTTTGCAACATATCACGCATTGCACCTGAAGACCGTCATAATAACCGCCACGCTCTTCCACACCAATGGATTCTCGCGCCAGTAATTTCTACATAATCAATAAAATTACGGTTCCAAAGCGGTTCAAAATAAACCATTAGAAACACGCAATACTAAAAGGTTTTTGGACGGTTTCTTTGCTCAAATAGTGGTCAATACGATAGATTTGATGCTCTTCAAAGAGTCGAGTGGATTTGGATATCTAAAGCTTTGGCAGTTTCAATATCATAACCGAAAGGTTTTCAAACGATAATGCGTTTCCAGTTTTCAAACTCTTCAGTATTTAAACCATATTGCGGCTAAAACATTTCCTGGGAGAAATCACGCCATAAAGACTTGCGGCGTTGAAAGGTGACAAAGTGTGTTACCGCTGCTGCCATATTTATCATGCAGCTCATCGACGAGGTAATAATTTGGCATAATCCAAACGCATCGAAGTATTCACCGCTTGATAGTAAAGATGTTCCGCAAAATGCCTCTAATTCTGGACCGCTTGCTTGCTCGAATTTAATTAACGCTTCGTGCATTTTTGACGACTCATCATCACTAAGTCCGGTTCTAGCAACCCCTAATACAGAAAAATGCTTGCCTAAGCGACCAACTTTATAAAGGTTATACAGTGCTGGCACTAATTTACGGGCAGTTAAATCCCCTGAGGCGACCGAAAATAACAATACAGCAATTCTCTACATTCATAAGCTTTCCTTTAGTTTTTCTTGTGTAAGAATGAAGGAGGCAATGAGAATAACATAAAATTGACAGATGAAAAGTTATTCAAATACAAAACCTTTTGCTCTGATATAAAGTTTGCACCAACCATAACAAAATTAGGATTGATCCAAGTTTTCCCGCTGATTATAGGTAAGTGGTTGGAAGTGGAAATCAAAAATTTTCCCTCCGACTTCGCTAATAATACTTCAGCAACCGCTGTGTCCCACTCTCCTGTATCGCCTCAAAGCGAATATAACAGTCCGCTTTGCCTTCTGCCACCAATCCCGCTTTTAAGCTGCTTGAACCATAAAGTCATTGTGCTTGATAAGGTTCATTGAGGAATCGGCAAACTTGTTCTTCACAACAGTTGAACCCAACTGTAATCGTTAAAGTTTTTAGGTAAGTTTTTGAGAGGCGGCTACAAGCGGTCGAATTTGCTGATTTTCTTGCAGCACCGCCATCTTGTTTTCGCAAAATAGGTTTTATTGAGAATTGGGGCGTGAATCACACCAAGGACAGGACGATTTGCTTGTACTAAGCCAATCACCACAGAGAAAATTGATCAGTTTTATCTAAAAATTGTTGCGTACCGTCTAATGGGTCGATAATCCAATATTCCTGCCAATGCCTGCGTTCTGCTAAGGGAATATCACATTGCTCTTCCGATAAAATTGGAACATTCGGCGTCAAAGCTTGCAATTTCTGCTAATAAAGCGACTTAAAAACCAGATGCCTCAGTCACTGGTGTATTATCCGCTTTTAGGTGCGGGCAAGCGATTGTTGATAGAACGCTTTCAGATGTTCGCCAACTTCTTGTGCGATAGCCCGGACAGTATTTAATAAAGTATCGGTTAATGGCTGCATGCAAAACTCCTAAGCATAAATAAGCGCAGATAAATAGCGAGATTCGGCAAAGTTCGGATCTGCTAATAAACGGTCAATCTCACCTAATGGTAAACGGACAATTTCAAGCGGTCTGGCTCATCGCCTTCTAATTGAGAAGGATAAAAGATCTTCGTGAAATAAAAACATGCCATTAAACCATACATATGGCTTGGCGAAGAATGAAAGTGAGCGTAAAAAGTAAATCTTTTCGCACAAAACCAATTTCTTCTTGCAACTCACGATTTTGCTGCCACTTCTGGCGATTCACCCGCATCGACAATGCCTGGAAAACCTAGCTCATCGCGCCCGATCCTACGCATATTCTTTGATAAGAATTAACTCATTTTTGATGAATAGGCAGAATCAACACAGAAGAGCCTCGTTGCGGCGTTAAACGCTCAAAGGTTCGTTCTTCGCCATTGGAAAAACGTAAATCAACCGCTTGAACCTCAAAAATACGACTTTTTGCGACCGTTTCAACTTTTAGAATAGTGGGTAATGTTCGTTCTGTCATCTATTTCTTCCTAAAGCTTGCTTAGTCCTGCCAAGCGACTTTAAATAGCATAAGCATGCCGGGAATAGCTAAAAGAAACAGATCAGAAGAAATCATAATAACCCACAGCTTCCACCACTTTTTCCTGCACAAGCCCCCTAGCAGTTTTGCTTGGTATTGCTGCCAAGCTGGTAAAAATCGCTAATTGCATTGCCGTGTACATTGGATTCGTTTCACGAGCCATAAAAGGCCACAAAACAGCAGCTACCAAGCCTACGCCAAGATATTCACCTGCCATCACCACGCCAAGTCTAATCAGCTCAAGCATGCCAATTGAAGCCGTTTCAAACTTACCAAAAGCTCGCCAAATAAGCAAAACCTAAAATAGTAATCAGCTGAACAAAGCCAAATAACCACTAAGGCACGATTTACCTATTTTCAAACATGGCAATTCCACTAAAAATTCCACCACCGGATGCTACACCAAAACGATGTCGCTTTTAAGCAACAGCTGTAACATGCGATGGGATTGACTATATCTAAAATAAAATAAGTTTGCAAAGAGGTAGCTAAAGAATCGCCCTAATGTATAGCAGGAGGATAAATAACAATTAACACTATTGCTTCCCACATTCCTTTACGAGTCTGCAAATTCTTGGGAACGGAGAAACAAAAGCCACATAAAACGGTTGAGTGCGATCAACGGGGCGAGTGATTTGGTTTCTTTTCGCGAACAAAGTAATAAGCAAACATGGCAACATGAAACTTGCTGTTATCACAAATACTGTTTGCCATGAATAATGATCGGACCAAATAGAGTGACAACCCACCCGGAATCCAAGCCTGCAACACGGTAGCATTAACATGGATGGAATTTGCCTAAACAGCTCATTATCGGTTAATATCTCACGTCTGAAAGCATCTACGACAACAATATCTTTGGGTGGCAGAAAGAAAGGCGGAGTACAATGCTGGATAATAAAACGATAATTTTAAGATTTTCAGCTGGATTTAAATAGCCAAAAGCTAACACAAAATCGCCAAAAAGCCCAAGCTGAGAAATAAAAATCCAAACTCCGGCGCAATCCCAAAATGGTAGAGAATAACAACGGTCTACAATTGCCGCCCCAAAGAAATTTCCAAGTATAAGGCAAAGAGGTTAGCGTAAAAGCTGATACGGTTTTAATGTCTAATCGCTTTAGTAAACCATGCTTGCATCAGCTGAATCAACACAAAAATACGGTAAGCCTGAACAAAGCCCGTGTAGACACAGAGCAACATATAGAGAAAATTTGTTGCCAAATGGAAAGGATTGAGAGTGGAAGCGGTCATCTCCCTGGCTATTTGCACTAGAATGAAATGATGAAAAGAACGATTGCTAAGCCAAAACGCACGCAGATTCAAGAATACTTATTCGACGTCTGCTTAGCAACCGCTTTTCTTATAGTGGAATACTCTGTGAATTAGCCTTTATATCCATTCGGATTTTTCTTTTGCCAATTCCAAGTATCTTTCATCATTTGCTCTAAACCACGCTCAGTTTTTCCAACCAACTCCACTAAAGCTTTATGCGGATTTGAATAACATTCTGCGATATCTCCCGGACGGCGATCAACTAATTTATATGGCACTGGAACATTATTTGCTTTTCAAAAGCTTTTACCATATCTAACACTGAATAACCTAACGCCTGTACCTAAGTTATACACGTGGAAACCAGCATCATTAGTATGTTTTTGTAGTGCTTTTAAATGACCTAACGCTAAATCTACCACATGAGATGTAGATCACGCACGCCAGTACCATCGTGGGTTTCTGTAATCGCTACCGAAAATAGAAAGCTCTTTTAATTTACCTACTGCCACTTGGCTAATATAAGGCAATAAGTTATTTGGAATACCATTCGGATCTTCACCAATTAAACCACTTTCATGCGCACCAACTGGGTTAAAGTAACGTAACACGACTGCACTAAATTTCGGAGCTTTTTGCTGTATCTTCCAAAAATACGTTCCACCATGTATTTTTGAAGTCCCATAAGGGTTAGTTTGTACCTACCAACTGGGAAAGTTTTCTTTAATCGGGCACTTTCTGGATCACCATAAACGGTTGCAGATGAGCTAAATACAATAGTATTCACATTTGCACGCAACATTTCTTCAACTAAAATAATAGAACCCGTTACGTTATTTTGATAGTAACGCAGCGGCTCACGCACACTTTCACCAACTGCTTTTTAAACCCGCAAAAGTGAATGACTGACTCAATCTGATTTTCTGCAAACACTTTACGCAAAATTTCACGGTCAAGAATGTCACCTTTATAGAAATTTACTTTTTGCCAGTAATTTGCTCAATTCTTGCTAAAGAAATCTCCTGAAGAATTGTATAAATTATCTAATACGACTACTTCCTGTTGGTTATTTAACAGCTCAACAACGGTATGCGAACCGATATAACCTGCACCGCCTGTTACTAAAATTGCCATAATAACTCCTGTTATTTAATTCATTTTTATGCAATAAACTGTTTTTGATTATACCCGTTCAAGCACTTAAATTTAACTAGAAATTTCACATAGAATTTGTAAAAATCAGCCACATTTAAGAAAGTTTTTAAGCAACATTGCAATAGGCTGTGCTGCAGCACGATAATTTTATAATAATCTAAAAATCCGCAAATAAGCCGCGGTAACACTGATACTGTCACGTTAAGTTTAATGCTCAGCTTTGTGGTAATGATGATTTTAGATGTAGCATTAGGGTAATTTATTATGATTTTGGTATAATCTTCTCTTCAGTTTAAAAGGCAGATTAAATCGACAGGGCTTTTTGGATTAGCGTTGGATTTAATTTTATTATTTTATTTTTCATTGCAAATTTTTCCCATCTGACCGCTTTCCAGCCGTTATTTTTCTTGCCACTGTTTATTTGCGGTTATAGCTACTCACTATTGGTGTTAAAAGATTACACGACCGTGGACGTTCAGGCAAAAATGCCTCATTTTAAGTGTAGCGTTCATTTGCTTAATCACCGCGCGTTACCTACCACAACAAAGTACAGAATACTGGCTTATCGGCTTACTGATGCCGATGCTCATATTTACCCTCATTACGATTGAATGGGGATTTTTAAAGGCGAGAGCCAAGCTAATTTATACGGCGAAAAAGGGCTTTCTCTGAGCTTAAAATAACAGCATGCACAGCTGTTTACAGAGACATTATGACTGACACAATTCAACTTTAATTATCACAAAAACCCATTTTTAACTTCAGCGCCGGATATCCGCCACTTGCCAGAAGATAGCGGCATTGAAATTGCGTTTGCTGGCCGTTCTAATGCGGAAAATCAACCGCATTGAATGCGTTAACTAACCAAAAACTTAGCGCGCACTTTAAAACACCAGGGGCGCACGCAGCTGATTAATTTATTTGAAGTAGAACCTCAATGTAAGTTGAGTTGACTTACCAGGCTATAGCTATGCTGCGGTACCAGAGCAAATGAAGATCCAATGGCAAAAAAGCTTTGGGTGAATACTTACAAAAACGCGAATGTTTAGGGGCGTGTAATCTTGATGGATACTTTCACTTACCCTTAAAGATTTAGACCAACAAATGATTGAATGGGCAGTATCTGCCGATCTTCCTGTGTTATTACTACTGACTAAGCAGATAAACTGAGCCAATCAGAACCTAGTAAAACCGTGAAAAATGGTACGTGAAGCAATTCTTCCTTCAAGGCAACATTCAAGTAGAGAGCTTATTCTGCGCTGAGAAAAATCGGCATTGATAAACTTTCTGCAAACTAAATGCCTGGTTCTCCTGCCTAACGTCTCCACGAGGAGCTTAACATGACCGATTTCAATGCACTACGCCGAAACCGATGAGGATTATTCAGACTTACTCGATGATGGTTTCTGATCCTGATGCACTTTATATTGCTGAGCATCATGTCGCCCACCACGATTTTTGATAAATTAGAAAAATTGGTGGTCGATGCTCTCAAACTTGGCTGATGAAATTTCTGAGCAGAAGAAGTTGAAGAAGATGGGAGAGTCTTTTTCGTCTGCGATATCCGTCGAGTGAGGATTCATCTAAATGCTGATCTCATCAGCGCACAACAAAAAGAGTTACTTCCACTAATTGAGAAAACGGTGGAGAATGAGGTTGGGGAACATACTTTGAAGATCCAAACGGCGAAAGAAGACGAATATGGTGAAGATGGCGAATTCTTTGATGAGAGATACCGATGAAGATTTCGACTTTGATGAAGAAACGGTAACTCGCCACTAAAATTTAACCAAGCTTGTAAGCGCTGCTACAAAGCGGTCTTTTTAGGAAAAAGTTTACAAAAGTGCGTATCACAACGCACTCTAACTTAATGTAAATTCAACTGGCTTAATTTTTCTGCTTCGATTCTAAAGTCCTCAATCGCTATCGAAGAAATGCTGCGTGCCACAACATTCACATTGCATATCAATCACACCATTTTTCCGCTAACATTTCTTCAATTTTCTTCTGCTGGGACTAATAAAAATCGCATTGCCTGAACGTTCCGCGCGAGCAACCACAATGGAATGCTGTGGTTTGTGCAGGATAAACCTCTACTTTTTCTTCATGGAATAAGCGGTATAGCAACTCTTCAGCAGTTAATCCAAACAGCTCTTCATCTTTTACGTTTCAGCTAATGTCATTAAATGCTCAAAAGTCCTCAGGTGTTCCTGCTACCATCTGGCATAATTTGCAACAACATCCCACCTGCCACAGCTTTACCTTCATATTCGCCAGTGCGAATCACTAAGTGTGTTTGTAGCTGTTCAGAACGGGCAAAATAATCTTCCAAACATTCACGGATAGTTGGCTTATCAAGGCTAATCACGCCAGCGTAGCGTTCGCCATCGATTGGCATAATAGAGATCACTACACCGTTGCCCGATCATTTCATTTAAAGCTCGCTTGTTCAGAGGATCTCGCCACCAACACGAGGCAAAGCACGCATTGTTGTTGATCGATCACCATTAACAACCGCTAATTTTAATGGCCCATCACCTTGAATTTGCACGGTTATTGTGCTCAAATTTCATGGTTGCGGGTTAATAAGCTGGTTGCCACCAACATTTCCCTAATAGGTTTTGCAGAGCTTTTGGATAGTTATGTGTGTTAAGTGTCTCAGTAAAGTCTCGTTTAAAACGAACCCATTCACCACGCACAGCACGGTCTTGGAATAAATCAACGATAAAGTTTGTCGTTGTCTTGTTGATAACTCAGTGGAATTCCTCAGATAAAAAGCCCCTCAATGAGGGAAATCAATGTTGGCTTTAATGTGGAGATATTGTGCCAAAATTACAAGATGTGATCTTTAAATTTTACTAACTCACGGCGCTCTTTTTGTTCGGACGACGATCTGGATGTGGCATTGAAAAGTGCATTGCTGCGTGTGCTAACGCGACAGCTTCGCGCTGCTTCACACTTTTTCTGTTTCTTGATACGTAGCTGAGCTTCTGGCGCACCATCAGTGTTATCGCTTAATACCGTAACAATAATTTCCTTTTTCATCATTACTGCCTTGTCTTAGCTTAATCGTTACGCCAACTTCTACCCTCTTTACTGGTTTTACACGCCGACCATTATAATGAACTTTGCCCTTCAATCATTGCTTTTGCGATGAACGCGTTTATAAAACGCCGCCCAAAAGCCACTTATCTAAGCGTACACCGGATTTATTAGTAGCAGATTGGGCTTTCATTGCAAACTCTCTTTCTCAAAATTGTGCAAATCTTTAGTCAAAATGACGCTTGTTGGCGGAATGCACCTTGCATTTAACCGCAAACAAGCGGTCTAATTCAAGCAAAAATTTGCAAATTCCGTAAAACAACGATTTGCATTTTCAGGCAGTAATCGGTAAGGTTAATGCCTACTTTATTCGTCAAGGGTTCTTATGAAAATCATTCTTCTTGGCGCACCGGGTGCAGGTAAAGGCACACAAGCACAATTTATCATACGCAAAAATTTGGCATTCCACAAATCTCAACTGGCGATATGTTCCGTGCTGCGATTAAAGAAGGCACTGAATTAGGCAAACAGGCAAAAGCGTTAATGGATGAAGGTGAAAATTAGTGCCGGATGAATTAACCGTTGCATTAGTAAAGATCGTAGTGCACAGCAGACTGTGCCAAAATGGTTTTCCTAGATGGTTTCCCACGCACTATTCACAAGCAGACGCATTTAAAGACTCTGGCTAAAATTGACCTCGTTTTAGAAATTTGATGCAGCAGATGAAGTCATTGTTGAACGGGCGAGTGGACGCCGTGTTCACCAACCTTCAGGCGGAACCTATCATGTGGTTTACAATCCACCAAAAGTGGAAGGAAAAGATGATGTTACTGGTGAGTTAATCATTTACGTCCAGATGATAAAGCGAAACCGTATTAGAGCGTTTATCTATCTACCACAAAACAAAACCAAAACCGTTAATCGCATTGCTACAGCAGAAGCGAAGCAGGTAACACTCGTTATGAGCGTTTAGATGGTACTAAACCTGTTGAAGAAGTGAGCACTGAATTAGCAAAAATTTTAGGCTAATCATGTCTTTAAAAACGCAAGAAAGTCGATTGACTTCCTGCGATGATTAACCACGTTTTCATGATTTCGAAAAACTCTTCGTTGGTTTTTGCCACACAAGTTTATCAATCAACATTCCATCGCTTCTACTTCACCCATTGGGTTAATTACTTTACGTAACATCCACGTTTTTTGATGCTCTTCTGGGCTCATTAACAAGTCATCTTTACGTGTACCAGAACGGTTAAAGTCAATTGCTGGGAATACGCGACGCTCTCATGTTTGCGAGAAAGATGAAGCTCCATGTTACCGGTTCCTTTAAACTCTTCAAAAGATAACCCTCATCCATTTTCGAGCCAGTATCAATTAACGCTGTTGCGATAATCGTTAAGCTGCCACCTTCTTCTACGTTACGTGCAGCACCGAAGAAGCGTTTAGGACGATGTAATGCGTTGGCATCCACACCACCAGATAAAATCTTACCTGAAACTGGCGTCACAGTATTATAAGCACGTGCTAAACGTGTAATAGAATCCTAATAAAATTACAAGTCTTTTTATGTTCAACCGCACGCTTAGCTTTCTCGATTACCATTTCTGCAACTTGAACATGGCGAGTTGCTGGCTCATCAAATGTTGAAGCAATAACCTCACCACGCACCGTACGTTGCATTTCGGTTACCTCTTCTGGACGCTCATCAATTAACAGAGACCAATCAACTCACATTTCCGGATAATTATGGGTAATGCTTTGTGCAATATTTTTGTAGTAACACCATTTTACCTGCTTTTGGAGGAGCTACGATCAAACCACGTTGACCTTTACAATTGGCGCACTAAAATCTAAAATACGAGCGGTTAAATCTTCAGTTGAACCGTTGCCGCGTTCCATACGCAAGCGAAATTGGCATGTAATGGGTTAAGTTTTTCAAAGAGAATTTTACTGCGGAGACTTCGGTTTTGTCATCATTTACTAAATCGACTTTTAGTAATGCAAAATAACGTTCGCCTTTCTTTTTGGTGGTCGGTTTTGCCCTCAATCTATCACCCGTTTGTAAAGTTAAAACAGCGGATTTGACTTGCCTTGAAACATAAATATCATCCGGCCCTGCAAGATAAGAACTGTCTGCCGAACGTGAGAAACCAAGCTATCCGGTAAGATTTCCAACACGCCTGTGACCAATATCTTCGCCACTTTTTGCGTGTTGTTTTAAGGGATTGCAAACACAATATCTTGTTTGCGCAGACGGGCCTAGATTCTCTAAGCCCATTTGGTTTTCACCCATTTCGACTAATTCCGAAACAGGGAAGATTTTAAGTTGAGTAAGATGCATAGGAATAAAACCACTTGATAGTTCGAATTCGATTAGGAATGCGTTAGAAATGATATAGAAGGTTCATACCTTAAAAACGTGCGAAGAATACGCCAATTTAGGCAAAATTGCAAATTTTTATCAGAAAAGACCGCTTGTTACACGCGGTTATTTTATATATTAACGCTCTATTTCCTATCGGGTAGCCAATCTACCGAAAATCATTGATTACGCTCAGAACTCTGATTTCAGTACATTTGCTGCAATCTACGTTATGATCACCATTTACTAAGCGAATATTTTTAAATTTTGTCCTTTTTCAATGCTTCTGATGAGCCTTTTAGTTTTAAAATCTTTGATTAACAGCACATCATCGCCATCAGCTAATAAATTGCCATTACTATCTTTTTACGATAAGTTGATCTTCCATCCGCTTCAGCAACTTCTTCACCAGTCCCATTTCATAAGCGCAATCTGGGCAAACAAATTGAATAGAATCATGATAAGTATTTTCGCTTTACATTGTGGGCAAGCTGGAAATGTCATGTCCTCTATTTAAAAGTCGTTAGTGTATAACAAAAATGCTGAAGAAATTAAAGTCAACAAGCGGTCTATTTTGACTAAGATTTTTGCAAATTTTGCGATCTAGCTCGAAAATCCGTGAGAAAACTTCCGATTTTCTAGAAAATCACTAGCTCATAATTAAGGGAGAACAGTAAAATTCGCTTCTTTTATTCATTGCCAAAAACTAATCCTTTTGCCATAATTCGTTCCCTTTTAACGAGCGTGATAATAACGAGGCTATTTTAATGACTTCTCAAACTCTTCAAGCAGAGTGAAGACGCATCTCTCAGCAGCCTGCTAAAAGCAGATCAATTTAATGAATCTGACCCGCAAGAAATGCGTGAGTTATTTGCACAAATGGGCGAAAACGTTTTCGTGCCGGGATCAGTTAATGAAATGGATTTACCATTTCGGTGAAGATAATTTCGATAATATGAGCAATATCAACAAGGTATTGCGTGAAAAACTTAAACAAGTCGCGAAATTAAAGCACCAGAAGTGGCGAGTAGGGGCAACGTTCAGCCGATGGCACAATTAAATGGGCAATGCAGGTTGGCGACCAACAAATTGAAAACCGTCTATATTCCAGAAGCGGATCGCGCAACGCTCTGTGTTTCTTCGCAAGTAGGTTGTGCGCTTTGCAGCACGTTCTGTTCAACCGCGCAAGGATTTAACCATAAACTTAACAGTGTCTGAAATTATCGGACAGAGTTTAGGCGTGCTTCTAAAATCATCGGTAATTTTGGTAGTTACTGGTGTTCGCCCAATTACGAATGTCGTGATGATGGGTATGGGCGAACCATCTAAATATGAATAACGTAATTCCTGCGATGGAAATTATGTTAGATGATTTTTGCTTATGGCTTATCTAAACGCCGTGTCACACTCTCAACCTCTGGGGTTGTGCCGGCATTAGATATGATGCGCGAGAAAATTGACGTAGCATTGGCAGTCTCTCTACATGCACCGAAATGATGAATGTGCGTGAGTGAAATCATGCCAATCAATAAAAATACAATATTAAAATGTTGATGGATTCAGTGCATAAATATTTAGAAGTGTCTAATGCTAACCACGGTAAAGTCACCATTGAATATGTGTTACTTGATCATGTTAATGATGGCACTGAACATGCTCATCAATTAGCTGAAGTGTTATACGCCATGTAAGATCAACAATTCCATGGAACCCGTTCCTGAGCTCACTTACGGTAAAAAGTTCTAATAGCCGAGTGGACAGATTCCACATTAATGGAATATGGTTTTTACTGTTATTGTTCGTAAAACACGTGGCGATGATATTGATGCGGCTTTTAGCGGACAACTTGCTGGTGAAGTTATTGACCGAACCAAGCGTACATTAGAAAAAGAAAATTTGGGCAAGGCATTGCGGTAAAAATCAGTAATTGCCTACTCATAAAAATTGAATAAAGAGAGCGGCAGTTTGCCGCTTTCTTGCTCATTACACCGTAATAAAGCTTGTATGATAGCAAGGCAATCATTGGTAACCCTCTCTTATCAAGGCGCTTTATGTTATTTGTAAAATTTCTGAAAAATCTGACCGCTTGTAGTTTAATTCTTCTGCTTGTCTGGCTGTACAACTTCATCTCTCTCCCAAAGCGCCTCGTTCAGAAGCAGTCAAAGCTCGATTGAACTTAGCACTCGCCTATCTTGAACAACAAAGATTGCCAAAAGCCAAAAGAAAATATCGATAAAGCCATCAACATGATACTCGCGATTATCTGCCTTATTCGGTGATGGCTATTATTGTCACAGCAAATCGGCGAACCAACTGTCAGCAGAACAAGCCTATCAGCAAGCATTGCGTTTAAGCGATTCTCGCCCAGATGTACTAAATAATTGACGGCACTTTTTATGTAAACAAGGTCAATTTCAACGAGACTTATCAGCAGATTTGAACAAGCGGTTAAAAAGCCCTGAACCTTATTATCATCAAGCCGATAGTTTAGAAAAACATCGTGCTATGCGCTAAAAGCGAGGCCGAATCAAGCAAAAATGCAGCAAGCATTAGCTCAATTAGAAAAAGCCGATCAAGCGCGCGCAGCGACGCTTCGTTAGCGTTTTAACGATAAGATTTTATTCGCATAGGAACCTCATGTCAGAACTTAATCTACAAATCAGCCAAATTATTGCTGGCGAACTTATATGTCAGCGAGTCATCAAATCCTTGCCGCAGTACGATTACTTGATGAAGGCAACACCATTCCTTTTATTGCGCGTTACCGTAAAGAAGTCACTGGTGGGCTAGATGACGCAACTACGTCATTTTGAAACACGCTTGTTATCTTCGCGAATTAGACGATCGCCGCCAAACTATTTCTTAAATCGATTGAAGAACAAGGCAAATTGACTGATCCACTACGAGAGAAAATTCTCTCTTGTGAAAGTAAAACAGAATTAGAAGATCTTTATCTCCCTTATAAACCAAAACGTCGCACTCGCGAGACAAATCGCGATTGAAGCAGGGCTAGAACCATTATCTGAAATGCTGGCAAGATCCATCTTTAGCCCCAGAAGAAGCTGCAAAGCTTCCGTCAATGCCGAAAAAGGTGTGGCGATAGAGAAAAGCCGCTTTAGATGGCGCACGTTATATTTTTAATGGAACGCTTCCAGTGAAGATGCCGAATTACTTGCAAAACTTCGCCAATGTTTGACCGCTTGCGCAACGTTAGAAAGCCGCGTTATTGAAGGAAAAGAAAGCGAAGGCGAGAAATTCCGTGATTATTTTGAGCATAGCGAACCGTTCAAACAAGTTCCTTCTCATCGTGCTTTAGCGATGTTCCGTGGTCGAAACGAAGTATTTTTGGCGCTTCGAGTTTAAATGCCGATCCAGAAGCTGAAGAAGGCAGCAAGCAGAGCCATTGCGAAACGATCATTCGCGAACATTTGGGGTAATTTTCAATCAGCAACCTGCCGATAAATGGCGTAGAGCAAGTCGTTAGTTGGACATGGAAAATTAAAGCGGCACTACATCTTGAAACTGAATTGATGGCAAGCTTACGTGAAAAAGCTGAAGAAGAAGCGATTGATGTTTTGCGCGTAACCTTTCGGCACTGTTAATGGCGCGTCACCTGCTGGCGCGCACGCAATACGATGGGGACTTGATCAGGCCTGCGTACAGGGGTGAAAGTGGCAGTGGTTGATAATACAGGAAATTGCTCGATACCGAAACCGTTTACCCGCATACCACGGGCAAAAGCTGCGGCAGAAGTCACGCTTTATAAATTGATTAAACAGCATAATGTGGAATTGATTGCCATTGGTAACGGAACGGCATCACGTGAAACAGAACGTTTTGCGAAAGATGTGCTTAAGCAAATTAAAGCCTCTAAACCAGATATGCTCATTCCACAAACTGTGGTGGTCAGTGAAGCTGGTGCATCAGTTTATTCAGCCTCTGAATTTGCAGCGAATGAGTTCCCGAATTTAGATGTATCTTTGCGTGGTGCGGTGTCAATTGCCCGTCGTTTGCAAGATCCACTCGCTGAATTAGTGAAAATTGAACCAAAAGCGATTGGGGTTGGGCAATATCAACATGATGTTAACCAAAGCCAATTAGCACGCAAAACTGGATGCGGTAGTAGAAGATTGTGTAAAACGCTGTTGGTAGATTTAAATACCGCATCTGCAGCCCTACTTGCTCGTGTTGCGGGTATGAGCAAAACTTTAGCGCAAAATATTGTGGATTATCGTGATGAAAATGGACGTTTTGCTAGCCGTTCTGAATTGAAAAAAGTGCCTCGTTTAGGGCCAAAGGCTTTTGAACAATGTGCTGGCTTTATGCGTATTTTAGGGGCAAAAAGTACGCTGATGCTTCAAGTGTTCACCCAGAAAGCTTATCCAGTCGTAGAGAAAATCTTACAAGCCACCACTCTACCTTACAGGGAAATTGATGGGCAATAGTAGCAAAATTCATCAACTGCGAGCTAAAGACTTCGTAGATGAACAGTTTGGTTTACCAACCGTGCTGGATATCTTCAAGAATTAGAAAAACCAGGACGTGACCCGCGTGGTGAGTTCAAAACCGCTGTTTTTATGGATGGCGTAGAAGATATCAAAGATCTCAAAGTCGGGATGATTTTAGAAGGAACTGTCACCAATGTGGCTAACTTTGGTGCTTTCGTCGATATTGGGGTTCACCAAGACGGTTTTAGTGCATATTTCATGCTTTCCCACCAATTTGTTGAAGACCCACACAAAGTGGTTAAAAGCCGGTGATGTAGTGAAAGTCAAAGTGTTAGAGGTTGATGTGGCTCGTAAACGCATTGCACTCACTATGCGCTGAAGATAAAGCAGAATCTAAACCTGCTGGACAAAAGAGAACAGCTGAACCTAGACGAGGAAAAATCGGCTGCACCATCTCGCAACCAATTTTGCGAATAATGCCTTTGCTGATGCGTTAAAAGGTTGGATAAAAACGTGAAGTTTGCGCAATAACTTGGCTCAAAAGTACTGCTTTTCTGTCATGGTTTAGTAAAATCTTTGCAAAATAATACCGCTTGTACTCTCTCCCGCGCAAGCCAGGGAAAAATAAAAGGAACAATTATGTTTGTAGAAATTTATGGTCGCTTAACTTGTCCTTACTGTGTAAGAGCAAAAGCATTAGCAGAGAAAAATGAAAAGGCGAATTAGCCGATTTTTGATTTTTCAATTCGTTGATATGATTGCAGAAGGCATTTCAAAGAAGATTTGGAACCATCGCAGGAAAACCGAGTCGCAACCGTGCCACAAATCTTTTTAGACAATCAGACACGTTGAGGGGCTGCACTCGATTTCCAAGCCTTAGTGAAAGCAAAATTTGGTATTGAAGTGTATCGAAAGAAAAAGTCGTTTATCTAAGATAAACGACTTTATTTTTATCGCTTGATGAAATAGAGATCACACACCATGCCCTAAGCGATGCCCTCGCTCTTCAAATTTGGTTAATGGGCGGAAATCTGGACGTGGAATAAAATCATTAGTAGCTGAAGTATTTTCCAATTCTGCATCAAACTGACGTAAAACTTTCTAACATATGCTCCGCATAATTTTCCCAGTCTGTGGCAAATGGATAAAAGCCACCACGCTTCAATTTGCTTAATAGCGCGCGTAATAAATGCTGGTTGAACAATACGAGCGTTTGCCGGTGTTCTGCTTTCTGCCACGGGTCTGGGAAATAAAGCTGTAAACCACCTAATGCATTATCTGCAATCGCATCACGTAGAATTTCAGTCGCATCATGGCAAATCACTGTAAATTTTTGACCTGTTTTCCCAACGCTATAAGCAATACATGCGCCCACACCAGGGTATGAACTTCAATGCCGATATAATTTGCGATCTGCATTTTGTGCTGCCATTTCAACCAATGAACGCCCCATCCCGAAACCAATTTCCAATACGACTGGGTTATCATTGCCGAAAATTTCACGAAAAATTGAATGGCAAGTTGGCTGATAATCTAACCCTAAATTTTGCCCAGTTACTTTATTCATCATATCGCGCTCGATAATCACTTAAGCGGCCAGTACGCAACACGAAGCTACGCACTTTTGCGCAAAGTAGCGACCATCTTCCGGTAAACTCGGCTTTGTTCTACGGTTTTACGCTTTTTATCTGCAAAAGTTTGTTTTTCGACATCGGTTTACCTTAGAATCTCACCAAAGCTGAACCCATGTCCAACCGCCACCAAAGGCTTCTAATAGCAATAATTGCCCACGTTGAATACGACCATCTCGCACCGCTTCTATCCTAATGCCACAGGCACAGTTGCAGCACTATTATTACCGTATTTTTCAACCGTTAATACTACTTATGACGTATCCATTTTCAAGTTTCTTTGCAGTGGCTGCAATAATACGAATATTAGCTTGATGTGGGTACTAACCAATCTAAATCAGACTTATCTAATTGATTCGCTTCAAAGTTTCTTCACAACATGAAAGCTGACCTACTGCAAGTTTGAAAGTCGCATTACCTTGCATTTGGATAAAACCCGATTTCTTTCCTCACCGCAGTTTTTGAGCTGGGAAGGACTAGCATATAATCCCATATCAGCAGATGCGTGTAAATGGGTCGATAAAATCCTGCTTGTTCGCTTGCCTCTAAAATCACTGCGCCCGCACTAGTCACCAAAAAGAACGACTGTACTGCGATCGGTTTCATCTAATGCACGAAATTTAGATCTGCACCAACCACTAACGCTTTTTCACTTTGACCTGTCGTACAAATTGATCAGCTACGCTCAACGCATAAATAAAGCCGGTACAAGCCCCAGCCACATCAAAAGCAATCGCATCACGAGTGCCCTACTGCACCCTGAATTTGACACGCAGCACTTGGGTAAGCGTGTGAATTAGTTTATGGTACCTACCGATGAGTTCTAATATCATTTGGATCAATATTTTGCCATTTTCTAAGGCTAGCAGCTTCAGTGCCCATTGTGGCTACCGTTTCATCTGCTGCGGCGATGCGACGCTCTTTTTCATTCCAGAGCGGGTGAAAATCCATTCATCGCTAGTTTCGACCATTTTTCTGGGTCTGCATTGCGCGCACTTTGGCAAGTAGCGTTAGCTTGCCCGGTGCTAAAATTCGACTTTTCATAGTGTTCTCTGTTGTTCGGCGTTAATTGGGAGATTATAGCGTAAATCTGGCATACACTTTGTAAGCGGGCTTTCTGTACGACACAGTGCAAAGAGTGGCTTTCAATCAGTGCTAAGCACTCGTTCCTTTCTGGTGGTAATTCTGGCAATGGCTCATCACAATCAAACCATCTTGCATCCACAAAAGCTACGCTCTCTTGTAGCTAGATTTCGCCTTTTCGAATCATAATCGGCTACCCAACATCAACGAGATGCGGGAACGACCACGGCTGGCGTACCATAACGAATATTCCGAATTTTAACCTATACTTTTCTTCCCAAACTTCACGCTGCACGCGTTTGTTCAATCGGCTCGCCTGCTTCCAACAAATCCAGCCACGTGTGGTATAAAGTCCCGCCATATGGCGCTGATGATTTGCTAAAAGGTTGCTCGCCCTTTTCGCACCGCCACAATAATAGACGGAATGCAGGGATAAATTCGCGCACAAGCCTCACACACCAAAGCAATTTCAGGTTCAGCTAAATGCACGGTGCAGCACAACGCCCACAAAACGGTGAGATTGTAAAAATTGGGACGAAAAGAAACTGCACGTGATGCACAATTCGTCTCAGGCTAGCAATTAACGTGCGTAGAAAAAGCAAAATTTCGCATTTTCATCACGCGCATCAGCTTTAAACTAAATGCACGAAAGCCATTTAATTCGCCAATGGTTAAAAATTTCGCCCGCTTAATTGCACTTCATCTGCACACCAAACGGTATTTCGCCATTCACTAATGCCACATCAAAATCTTTGGTAATAATCCAACATGCCTGTTTCATATTTGCCTTATTATTTTTAATGATTTAAAGAGTCGCTGTTTTCTGCCAGCGATAATTCTCTAGACTCGCCACTGGCTAAATCCCGGTTGATAATCGCGGTGCCACTCCAGACAAGTCGTAATGTTGGAAAGCCAACATGCGCGGTCATGCGCCGTACTTGGCGGTTTTACCTTCATGTAACCCGATTTCTAACCAACTTGTTGGGATCATCTTCCGCTCACGGATTTTCGGTGCAGTGTTTGCCCAATTAAAATCAGGTGGTTCCGATCTGGTTCGCTGTCGCAGGTAATGTAAGTCCATCTTTCGCTGAACCCTTTTCGTAAAAGCTGTTAACGCTGCTTCATCAGGTACACCTACTTGCACCAATACGGTTTTGCGCTTCTCAAATTTTGGATGTGATAAACGATGTTGTAACCAGCCATTATTCGTTAGCAATAACAGCCGCCGCTATCTCCGATCAAAACGCCCAACCGGATAAAACATCGGGCGTATGGATAAAATCTTTCAGCGTCTGTCGCCCTTGCTCATCGGTAAATTGAGTAAGCACGTTATAAGGCTTGTTAAACAGAATAACCACTGCATCTTCAATGCTTAGCGAGGAACAAGCGGTCGTTTTTCTGCTTTTTGCCAACGCTTACCTACACGATTTTGCTCAGTAGGGCTTTTTAAAACGCGTTCTTGGTGCCAAATTTCTTTTGAGCGACTGGGGCTCTCCATTTGTTTTTATCCTGTTCCTGTGGGCAAATTCTGCCTCAAAGCACTTCAGACTCAGCGCCTTGTCCCGAACGGATTGTGTGAAAATGGGTAAAGCGTACGCGACTTTTTGAAAAATTTTGAAAAACCATAATTTAAACAGTGTCCGAGTAATCGGTACCATTAACCCGCTCAAAAATATCGCTGAGAAACCCAGGAATAATGAAGTAATATGCCCGCCAAAATGAACAGCATAGCATTGATTACTGCATCCGTTGGTAATTCGCCTTTTTGCTGGCTGCTGACGCACAGCCATTAAGGTATAAGCTCCGCGTAATTTTCACAAACCATAATCCAACAGGAAATGACAATGAGTAATAATAGTGTTGGCAATACCCTAATGCACTACCGACTTCTACTAATAGCGAAATCTCACAATAAATGTAAAAATGATGCCTAATAATCCCCATAAAACCGGCATAGTTCCTCCTCAGCGTTGAGTGTTATCAGCGCTTTTTCAGTTAAATTCTCCGCACCTTCAGGGCGAATAACAATGTTATCTTCACTACGAATCCCACCATAAGCCGAAAAATCCGCAATTTTCTGCCAATTAAATGTATGGCCTAAATGTGACGATTTCCATGGTGCTAATAACATCTCAATAAAATAGAAACCGGGTTCAACCGTTAACACCATACCTGGCTGTAAATCTCGCAAACAGCGCAAACTTGGATGAGCTTCAGGTGGACGTTTTGTGTGCGCGCGCATTTTGCATAAAACCGCCAACATCATGCACTTGCAAGCCCAATAAATGCCCCAGCCCATGTGGGAAAAATGCTCTTGAAATGCCCTCTTCAAAAATCTGTTCCGGGCTTAACCGCACAAAATCAAAATCGTGAAGCAATTTCGCTATCCATTGATGCATCTGTGTATGATATTGCAGATAATTCACGCCCACGCGCATTTGCTGAATAATTTCATGTTTAAAACCGTCAACAGCTTTAATCAGTGCCGCAAATTCACTTTGCGGATCAGCAGCTAAGTACGCGTAATGTCTCGAAGCATAATTGAGATGCGTTGCACCAGCATCAATTAAAAATTGTGGCGTGAACTTGGCGTGAAAGGCTCAAGCTCGGTGTAATGCAAAATAGCCGCATGTGCGTTTAATGCCTACAATATTGCCATACGGCAGTTCACTTTCAGTTGCCCACTCGCTTGCAAATAAGCTAAATGAATCTCTCGCTCACTGCGACCTTCTAAAAAGCCTGTTTCGCGGCATGATGCCCGCTTTTAATGCGGGAAATTGCGCTTGATAGAGTTGTTCAATCTCAAATTCCGTTTTGATTGAGCGTGCAAAATGCAGTATATTCAGCGCCTTTTTGTGAGTTAATTGCACTAAAACCAAGAGATTTCGCGAGTTCTTCATCTTCGCCAATAAATAAACAAGCGGTCGGATTTTTCAATCCATTTTTGCAATGTCTTGGGCATCGTGAAAAATCACCCAATCAAATGCTTCACTGAAAAATGCTTCCGTGGGTGGTGAGGCGCACAATGCCAATAATCTTGCGGCGCATAGAAATAAATTTTCGGTTTATTCACGCCATCTAAATAAAGCCAGCTATTTTCCGCTTTAGCATACGGATAATTAAAATGCGGGTTAATTTTAAACGGTGCAGTTAAATCGTCTTGAAAAATAGCGATAACTCACCCCTGCATGAATCCAAATACCTTGAAGAAAATGACTTTCTAGAATTTGTCTAACGTGCTGTTGTAGCTGCGCTAAATGTTCGGAAAACCGTTGTGATAAATCATTTTGTTTTAGCATAGGGAAAACCATGAGAGAGATTGAAATTAGTCAAACTTTTGAGATACCGTTGGGCTTCGCTGTCCAGAGCCCGTGATGCTACCCGTAGACAGTCGCCACCTCAATGATGGCGATGTACTTTATATTTTAGCTGACGACCCTGCTACAACCCGCGATATCCCTAGCTTTTGTGCCTTTATGGATCACCAGCTACTCGCTAGTCAAACTGAAACCTTACCTTATCAATATTGGGTCAAAAAGGGCTAGCCTAGCGTTTTTCGCTTTAACAAATAGCAATGGCGGACGGTGTTGTAAATCTTTCAAATTCCTGATGCCATTGTGCTTGATTAGCTAACATAGGCTCCTCAACCTGCTCAATCTCAAAAGCCTGCCGCAATCAGTTGATTAGAATTGTCGCCATCGTGCGATGATAGGTTTTAAACGATTGTTGAAACCAAGCCCGCTCACGCACGCCCTCTTCGCGATAATAATTTAAGCGATAAAGCCACCTGCTGCTTTTTCTGCATCCCAACGATAACCTTGTCGATAACACGTCACAATTGGGTGTTCTTGCGAGAAAATTAACGTGCCGCAAGCGGTCAATTTTGCTGAAATTTTTGCTAACAGCGTAGGAAAATCTTCAATGTAGTGAAAAAGCAAATGAGCTAGTAATTACATCAAATTCGTTTTCAGCAATCTCATCTAACTTTTTCCATTGGCAAAGCGATAAAAAGCCATTTCTGCAGTTGATGTCTGCGCGCATAAACGTGCTTCAGCGCGCTTCTAACATACGTTCTGAGAAGGTCTAAGCTCACGACTTGCCGAGCCCCTTTTCGCTAAATAATGTGCTAAGTGTTCGCCCGTAGCCACAGCCTAAATCTAGCACCCTGTTTACCAGATAGATTCGGCAGTGAAAACATCGTCGGTTTTTCGACCACTTCATTCATACTTATCGGATTTTGGCGTAGCTGCTGGATAGCGTTCATCGGGGGTATCGTAAATACTTTTGCATAGCGAGAGGTTTTATCAAAACAATAGGCGCTAGTTCTACTGCATTTTACGCTTAGTTATTCCTTTATCTTGCTAATTTCATTATAATCAAACCCCTTATTCGTTCTTTAAAAATCTGGTGGAAATATGAACCCACGTTAAACATTGCTATTCGTGCTGCGAAAAAGCAGGCAATATATATTGCAAAAGGCTATGAGCAAGCGCCAAGCGAGACTGAAGTTGCTCAAAAGTACAAATGATTATGTGACTGAAATTGATAAAAGCGGCAGAAGCAGCGATTATCGAAGTCGTCTCGTAAATCTTACCCAGACCACGCTATCGTAGCGGAAGAATCTGGTATTTTAGATGGCGAAAATAAAACGTGCAGTGGGTAATTGATCCACTAGATGGCACAACTAACTTCGTTAAACGCTTACCGCATTTCTGTGTCGAGTGCTATTCGTGAAAATGGCCGCACCACTGTCGGCGTAGTGTACGATCCTATCCGTAATGAACTTTTCACTGCTGTGCGTGGCGAAGGCGCAAAAACTCAATGAGTTCCGTCTACGCGTGGATAGCAGTCGCCGTGATTCTAAGCGGTACTGTATTAGCGACCGGCTTCCCATTTTAAAGCCACTCAAACATCGTGCAGCGCACTTAAATATGCTTGAAGGCTTAATGAACCAAGGCGTAGCAATTTCCGCCGTACTGGTTCAGCTGCGCTTGATTTAGCGTATGTTGCAGCAAACCGTATTGATGGTTACTTTGAGATCGGTTTAAAACCATGGGATTGCGCAGCGGGTGATTTAATCGCGCGTGAAGCTGGTGCGATTGTATGTAACTTTGTTGGCGGCACCGATTACTTAAAATCTGGTAACGTAGTGGCAGGCCCAGCACGTGTGGTTAAAGAAGTTTTAAACGCACTTCAACCCACTTTAACTGAAGATCTTAAAGGTTAATCACGCATCAGCGCGGTTAGGAATTTGCAAGCGGTCAATTATTTCCACTTTGTTGCAAAAATGTTAGAGTGACCGACCTAACCGCATTGCGTTGAGTTTCTATTGATAAAAGATAAAACATTATGCATTATCCCCTATTAAGCCAAATTGACTCGCCGGAAGCCCTCCGTTTGCTCGATAAAGATCAATTACAACCGCTTGCTGACGAGCTTCGAGCTTACTTATTAGAATGCGTAAGCCAAAGTAGTGGGCATCTTGCCTCTGGTTAGGGTAGTTGAGCTGACCATCGCCTTGCATTATGTTTATCAAACCCCATTCGACCAACTTATTTGGGACGTTGGACATCAAGCCTATCCACATAAAATTCTAACTGGTCGTCGCGATCAAATTAAAACCATTCGCCAAAAAGACGGTATCCATCCATTCCCTATGGCGCGAAGAAAGCGTTTATGATGTATTAAGCGTAGGGACATTCTCAACCTCTATCAGTGCCGGTTTAGGCATTGCAGTCGCAGCTCAAAAAGAAAATGCAGGTCGCCAAACCGTTTGTGTTATTGGTGATGGCGCTATTACTGCGGGATGGCATTTGAAGCACTAAACCATGCGGGCGCATTGCACACAGATATGTTGGTTATTCTCAACGACAACGAAATGTCTAGCTTCTGAAAACGTTGGCGCACCGAATAACCATCTCGCCCAAATTTTCTCTGGTTCACTTTATACCACCGTGCGTGATGGCAGTAAAAGGTGTTAGATAAAGGTCCCTTCTCCAATAAAACTTCATGAAAAAACCGAAGAGCATATGAAAGGGGTAGTTTCTCCCTGTCAGTACGCTTTTTGAAGAACTTGGGTTTAATTATATCAGGCCTGTAGATGGGCATAACATCGAAGAATTGGTGAAAACACTTAAGAATATGCGTGGGCTTAAAGGGCCGCAATTCTTACATGTTCGCACCAAAAAGGGAAAAGGGTATCAACCTGCAGAAAACGACCCTATCGGCTATCATGGCGTACCAAAATTCGATCCTGCTAGCGGTCAACTTCCAAAAGCAAAAGCATTCCAACCTATTCCGATATTTTCGGCCAATGGTTATGCGAAACTGCTGAACAAGATACTAAGCTCATCGGCATTACCCCAGCTATGTGAAGGCTCAGGGCATGGTGGAATTTTTCTAAACGCTTCCCCTGAACAATATTTTTGATGTTGCCATTGCTGAACAACATGCGGTTACCTTTGCAGCAGGTTTAGCAATTGCTGGCTCACAAACCGGTCGTTGCCATTTACTCTAGTTTCTTACAGCGTGCTTACGATCAGCTGATTCATGATGTGGCTATTCAAAAATCTACCGGTGATTTTTGCAATTGACCGTGCAGGTATTGTAGGAGCAGACGGTCAAACCCACCAAGGCGCGTTTGACTTAAGCTTTTATGCGTTGTATTCCGAATATGACGATTATGACGCCAAGCGATGAAAACGAAATGCGTCAAATGTTATATACCGCTTATCAGATGAATACGCCAACTGCAGTACGCTATCCAAGAGGTAACGCTAAAGGCGTGGCACTTGAGCCAATGCAATCTTTTAGAAATTGGTAAAGGGTAAACTTATCCGTCAAGGCGAAAAAGTGGCTATTCTCAACTTTGGCACTTTCTTAACTGAAGCTCAAAAAGTGGCTGAAGCAGGCAACTATACCTTAGTAGATATGCGCTTTGTAAAAACCACTTGATGAAGCCTTAATCCAAGAACTCGCGAATAGCCATGATTTACTAGTAACGCTAGAAGAAAACGCTATTCAAGGTGGTGCGGGTTCTGCAGTAAATGAATATTTGCAAAAATTGGCAAAATCAAACCACTTGTCATGCTTGGTATTCCAGACGAATTTATCCCACAATCTACCCAACAAGAAGCCTATGAAGCACTTGGATTAGATAGTGCAGGGTATCAAACAAAAATTGAACAAGCACTAGCAAATCGTTAATGACTCATAACGATCGGTCGAATTCGCAAATTTTTGCAAATTCGACCGCTTACTAGAAAAACTTAAATCACCAATTTAAGATAAGAAGAAATTTTACCAATAATCTCAGTAGGAAGGACGACATGCTGAGTTTTAGCTAATTGCTCAGCAATATAGCTATGTAGATAAACGAGCAGTGCAGAAACGGTTTGTACCTGATTGTTCTGGATATTGTGCAAGCAAACCTGTAACCATACCAGCAAGCGTATCTCCCATTCCCCCTGTTGCCATGGCGGGCGTTCCAACATCAATACAAAGTGGCTCATGATTGAGCAGATAAAGCGTTGTACCATGTTTTTAGAATCAGATTAAGCTGTAATTGGCTGATGGCGTGTAAATTGTTGGCTGGCATTTGTGCATCAATCGCTAAACCAGAAAGGCGTTCCCACTCTTTTTGATGCGGGGTTGCCCAAATGGGGAAATTCATAATGATTCTTTGAATGTTTGGCAAATAGGTAATGGCATCGCCATCAATAATCAGCTTTTGCGATGGCTGTAAATGGCTCAGCACTAGGGTCTAATAATGTCGCTAGCTTGCTTCACTTAGCCCCTAAACCGCAACCAATGAGTACGAATCCGATTGATGAAGCTTTTCCAGCAATAACTCGGTATTTTTCCCAATCAATCACCATTGCTTCAGGTAAATGGCAATGTAATGCAGTATGATTTGAAGCGTCGGTTGCCACTGTGGTTAAACCTGCACCATTTTATGCACGCGGCTTTCGCTGCCATCATGATCGACTCCGCCCATATTCGCATTACCACCAATCAATAAAACTCTACCATAATCGCCTTTATGCGAATCAGCTCGTCGTTTAGACAGTTTATGAAGAATATCTTCATAGCGGAGCATTTTTCATCTTTATCTCCTTAATCCAATACAATCAACCCTGGTAAAGTGGCAAAACTTTGTGCTTTGACTGTATTGTGGAAATCTTCTAAATAGGCACTATGCGCATCGTGCGCCCTGATCGCACCATATAAATTACTATACAAACCTCTGTTCAGTAATTTTATTTGCAACCACATAACCTAATCCCTCTAAATAAGGTTTCACCGCCTCATTAAGGTAGCGTTGCGATGCCTCGCTTGCTTGCAACTAACTGAATAATCGCAATAGTGAGTTCAGTCGTACGGCGCTTAGGCGAAATCCCTGCCGGTTTAAGTACTTGGCGCAGTAAATCTAACATATCATCTGGAACGGGATAGGTAATCCAAGTTTCCTCTTTGAAATCCTCCTGCCGTCCAAATTGGTTTGGTTGCTAAAGGATGATCTTTCCCATAAATGCCTCACCATTTCATAAGAAAATAACGGCTTATAAATCACATTCGGATTATCTTCCATTTCAGAGACTCACCGCCCAATCCGAACGGTCGCTCAACAATAAGCCGACTGGGTCGGTATGGAAAACCAGAAACAATATCTAGTTCCACTAACGGCCAGCTTTGACGGAAAGTCGCCATTGCAGGCATCAGCCAATCAAAGCAAGTGTGGTATTCAATTGAAATGCGAAGATTGCCTAGCTCGCCTTGTTTCACACGCACCAAATCCCGTTCAACATCACGAATTTTTAGGCAGAATCTCATAGGCAAGCGCTAAAAAGACGCTCTCCCTGCTGGCGTAAAAACGAATTGGAGTTGTTTTACGCTCAAACAAAGTTAAATCATATTGGCTTTCTAACAATCATTAATTTGGTGAGAAAGGGCCGATTGCGTTAAATGCAAGCGTTTCGCAGCTAATGATAAATTGCCGCTTTCTTTTAATTGCCACTAACGTACGTAAATGACGGATTTCAAGGAAAATTGGTTTCATATCGTAAAGATTAAGCGGTAATTTTTGCAAAAAGTTCGATGAAAAACTACCGCTTGTAAAAAGCTAAACTTAACGCCAAGCTTTGTATTGGTTAATTAAACCATTGGTTGAGCTATCGTGACTTTCAACTGACTCACTGCCTTTTAACTCAGGTAAAATGCGGTTAGCAAGTTGTTTGCCAAGTTCAACACCCCATTGGTCAAAGCTGTAAATGTTGAAAATTACACCTTGTACGAAAATTTTATGTTCATACATTGCAATCAATGCACCTAAGCCAGGCGTAATTTTTGCAATAAAAATCGAGTTAGTTGGTTTGTTGCCCGTGTAAATACTTTAAACGGCACAATTTCTTTAACCGATTCAAGTGATTTTTCCTGTTGCTAAAAATTCTTCTTCAACCGCTTGTTTAGATTTCACCAAAAAGCAAGGGCTTCAGTTTGTGCAGAAGTTAGACAACAATTTTTCATGATGATCACTTAATGGGTTATGTGTTTGCGCTGGTGCAATAAAATCACAAGGAATGATTTTCGTACCTTGGTGAATCAATTGATAAAATGCGTGTTGACCATTAGTACCTGGCTCACCCCAAACAATTGGGCCAGTTTGATAATTCACAACCTTACCGTCACGTCCTACATATTTTCCGTTTGACTCCATATTGCCTTTGTTGAAAATACGCCTGCAAAACGATGTAAATATTGATCATATGGCAATAATGCTTCTGTTTCTGCACCTAAGAAGTTGCTATTCCAAATGCCGATAAGCGCTAAAATGGTTGGAATATTTTTCTCAGCTGGCACTTGTCTGAAATGGTTTGTCCATCGCATGTGCGCCAGATAACAATTGTTCAAACTGCTCAAAACCAATAGAAAGGGCAATCGATAATCCAATCGCTGACCATAAAGAATAACGGCCACCAACCCAATCCCAGAATTCAAAACATATTGGCCGTATCAATACCAAATTTTTCCACTTCTTTTGCATTGGTAGAAAGCGCTACGAAATGTTTAGCTACCGCTAGATTCATCTTTTGCTGCCGCTAAAAAGCCAATCGCGAGCTGAATGCGCATTCGTCATGGTTTCTTGGGTAGTAAAAGGTTTTTAGAAGCCACTAATACTAACGTTGTTTCTGGGTTTACTGAGAGTTTCGGCAATATGCGTGCCATCCACATTTGACACAAAATGCACGTTTAAAATGATTTTTATAAGGGCGTAATGCCTCTGTCACCATATAAGGACCAAGATCAGAACCACCAATACCAATATTGATGATATCTGTAATTGCCTTACCCGTATAGCCTTTCCATTCGCCAGAAATGACTCGTTGGCTGAATGCTTTCATTTTAGCTAAAACAGCATTGACTTCTAGGGCATTACATCTTTACCATCAACCAATACTGGCGTATTGCTACGATTACGCAATGCAGTGTAATACCGCGCGATTTTCGGTATAGTTAATTTTCTCTCCACTAAACATAGCCTCTTTCGCTTGCGCTAAGCCACATTCTTCAGCTAATTTGTTGTAATAACGCTAAAGTGGTTTCGATTTCACTGCATTTTTAGAAAAATCGACTAAAATTTGATCTTCGAAATTGACATGATATTGTGAAAAAACGTTGTGGGTTTGCTTGAAAATCAATTGGGCAATAGTTAGGTTTTCAGCTTGATGTGCAGTTAATGCCTGCCATGCGGCTGTTTTTAGGGTCGAGGTTAATTTTTTCATAACATATCCTTCAGTGCTTAGAAATCGTTAGTAACGGGAAAAAATCCCTCATAATGCGTAAATTCTAATAAATTTTGAAAAGAAATCTAAAGAAGAAATAGGCTATTGAGATAGATTTACTGAAGAAAATGAATAAATAGAAGAAAGATGGCTGGGGTACTAGGATTCGAAACCTAGGGATGCCGGAGATCAAAACCCGGTGCCTTACCGCTTGGCGATACCCTCAAAAGAAAAACTAACCATTGGTTAGCTTACCAAGATAAGAAGTGGCTGGGGTACTAGGATTCGAACCTAGGGATGCCGAGATCAAACCCGGTGCCCTTACCGCTTGGCGATACCCCAACTACTGAGTTTGCAAATCGATAAAATGGTGCGGACGAGGGACTTGAACCCACACACCTCGCGGCGCCAGAACCTAAATCTGGTGCGTCTACCAATTTCGCCAGTCCCGCAAATGGTGGCTACAGCGAGATTCGAACTATGACCCCAACATTATGAGTGTTGTGCTCTAACTCAGCTGAGCTATGTAGCCATTTTGCGTCACCATATCGGCTTTGCGAGGCGTATTATGCTGATTTTGACTAACCTCGTCAAATACTTTTTGCAAAAAGTCTTGTTTTCTGTCTTTTTGCTTACAGATTCAACATTTTGCTAAAAAACGATAGCTTTTTCTTTGTACTAAAGTAACTGCCAGCTTCCATTTCCGTTTCGAAGCTGGGCAGTACTAAGCGCAACATCTGGCAACACACCTTCCCATAATTCAAAAGCAAAAAGCCGCTTGATTGACCAACATCCCTAAACCATCACTACAATGTTTTGCGCCTTGGCTTTTTAGCATAACGCAAAAATGGCGTGATCTTGATGCGGAGCATATTGCATATCATAAACCACGGATGATGCTAATAAACTTGCTGGGACTGGAACATATTTCCCTTTGTAACCCTAAAGATGTTGCATTGATAATGACATCAAATGATTGATTCACCAATTCTTCCCAACAAGCGGTCTGAATTTGTCCGTAATTTGCAAATTTTTCCGCCAAATGACCGCTTTTTCTGGCGTGCGATTGCTAGAGCGTAATCTGCTGCTTAGCTTGCAACAGCGAAATAACACACCTTGCGTTGCGCCCCCGCCCCTAAAATTAACATCTTCTGATTTGGTTTTAACCAACCCTAAACGAGCAAGATCGGCACATAAACCCACCCCCATCTGTATTATCCGCATAAAGTTGCCCATCTGCTAATCTTTTTCAATGTATTACAAGCTTCTGCCAACAAACAGCGTTCACTGTATTGTGTCGCTATCGCAAATGCACGTGTTTTTAAACGGTGCCGTAATGTTGGCACCTTTGGCTTGCGTAAAAATGCTGCCAGTTCTGCCTCAAAATTAGTTTCATCCCCAAATTTCATGCTATATACTGCTAAATTTCGACCAGTTTGTTCAGCGAATAACTGATGAATGCGAGGAGATTTGCTTTGAGCAATCGGATTGCCCCATACGGCATACTGATTCATGCTTATCCTTGTCTAAAAATATGTTGGGTAAAAATATCTCGAATTTCAGAGGGTTGTTTTGCCCCACCAGTTGCCTGTGCTCTAACACAGGAAAATCGTTGCCAAATTGAGCATAAACTTCTTGTGCGGTTCGACAAGGAGGCAGACCTGTTAAATTGGCACTGGTTGAAGTCAGCGCAAACCCAGCAGCTCACAAAGCATCACTACTGCGGGTAAATGACAAAGCTGTACAGCGATAGTGTCAAATTGCCCGGTTAAATAGCGCGGCACAGATTTTTGCAGGAACGACCCTAAGTAATCGCCTGTGTAGCCAACTTGCGTTAGACTTTTGCCACTCTTTTCAGTTAAACAAGATTCATCAATAAAAGGACGTAAATAACGCAAATCGGAAGCCAATAAAATTAAACCTTTTTCTACCGGCCGTTGTTTTTAAAGTTAATAATGCTTGAACGGCAGCTTCACTCATTCGGATTACAACCCTAAACCGAAACGGCTTCCGCTGGATAAGCGACCACTTCATTGTTTTGCAAGCGGGCAATAATTTCATCTAAATTACTCATTTTCATCTCTGCCTCAAAAGATTGCCTGACAATGTTTATTCGCACATTGTAAATACTCGCGTTCCTTTCTACTCTCACAGGTAATTGTCCCGCCACATTGCGGACAATGCGCCAAAATTGGCTTACCTCGCTAACGTGAATTTGCACTGCGTGAAAGCCACTCATCCGTAAAAGTACCTTACCTGCACGGCCTGTTCTCGCGACTAATTTATGCGTTTTACATTCTGGACAATCAAATTCAACTTCACTGTCTGCTGGTGTCTCTCTCATGTACGGTAAAATGGCAATTTGAGATGGCTAATCATCCAATAAAAATACCAAAATGCCCCTGTTTGACTTCTACAAAAATGCCCCACATTCTGGGCAAGTTTCAGCTAAATCTTTGATAATGCGACTTTCTTGATGCAGCGGTTTAATATAATCGCAAGCAGGATAAGCGCTACAACCTAAAAAGCCCTTGTTTACCGCGCTTTGGTTTGTAGCGGCGATTGACATTGCGGGCAAAACTCCGCTTGTTTAGTTGATTTAAATAAACTCATCCACGTTACTCATCTTCATCATAATCTTGATTGAGCAATGAGCTAAAATGATCTTGGTAAAAACCTCGGCTGACCATAAAACGCCACATTTTTGTCGGCTTTCAAATCCCAAAACTCGCGGACGTTTTTCAAAAATCTGCTCGGCAAGTTCAAAACCAATCTAACCTTCTTCAGCCTCTGCAACTTCAAGGCATTGACTAATCACCAATCTGCCACACTCTTTTCATCTTTTAATTCTTGCTTTAATCGGCGAGGCCCCACACCTTGTTGAGCGCGATAACGGATAAAAGTTTGGCAAAAATCGTTCATCACTTAACCAATTGTGCGCTTTTGCAGTTTCAATAGCTTGCTCGATCTCTCTCAGCTGAATATTCTTTCAATTTCAGCTTCCGATGCAATTCTTTGCTCACTATAATCTCGTTTTTGAGAGTAAATAAAAGCAAGTAATTTGTCGCACTGTATTTCTGTGTTGACTGCTTGTCCATAAATTTCTCATAAGAAAATGCGGTTTAGAAAACCGCATTTTTATTTATAGCTCTTCGTCGTTAAAATCGTCGTCTTCTGTGAAATTATCGTCTTCTAACATCTTCATCAGTGGAAACTAATGCTGTTGGTGTGTTGTTGCTAAATTTATCACGCAATTCTTGTTCAATTTTTGCGCAATATCTCGCATTCTCTTTAACCATTTCACGGCATTATTTTTACCTTGACCGATTTTGGTACCCTCATAAGAGAACCACGCGCCTGATTTCTTAATCAGATCATTCCTTCAGCTAAAAATCAATAATTCATTAGTACGCGCAATACCTTCACCATACATAATATCGAAATTCACTTCACGGAATGGCGGGGCGACTTTGTTTTTACCACTTTAACACGTGTTTCGCTACCGATAATGTTATCACCATCTTTTTACTACGCCTGTACGACGAATATCTAAAACGTACAGAAGGTAGAATTTCAGTGCATTACCACCGGTTGTCGTTTCTGGGTTACCAAACATAACACCAATTTTTCATACGAATTTGGTTGATGAAAATCACCAAACAATTGGTTGCTTTTAATGTTAGCGGTTAATTTGCGTAATGCTTGTGACATTAAGCGAGCTTGTAGGCCCATATGAGAATCTCCCATATCGCCTTCAATTTCTGCTTTTTGGTGTTAATGCCGCCACCGAGTCCACCACGATAACATCTACTGCACCTGAACGAACTAACGCATCACAAATCTCTAAAGCTTGCTCACCATTATCTGGCTGAGAAATCAATAACTCGTCAGTATCTACGCCTAATTTACGCGCATAAATTGGATCAAGTGCGTGCTCTGCATCAATAAAAGCACATGTTTTGCCGGCTTTTTGTGCTTGTGCAATCGCAGACAGGGTTAATGTTGTTTTACCCTGAAGATTCTGGGCCCAAAGATCCTCAAACGATACGCCCCATTGGCAAACCACCGATGCCTAACGCCATATCTAAACCGATTGATCCAGTTGAAACCGCTTCAATATCTAAGCTTTGCGTTTGACCCAGTTTCATAATCGAACCTTTACCAAATTGTTTTTCAATTTGAGCAAGCGCAGCGGAAAGTGCTTTCTCGCGTTGTTCAGGATCGGTTTTGTTTTTACAACACTATGATTTTTCTTTTCTGCTGCCATAGAAGGCTCCTTATTTTTGGTAAATTCTTTTGGAAAAATGACCGCTTGTGCATCATTTACTGGACATTAGTATAGTGTATTGTCATCCAGTTTCAAGCATTTTTATGCTTATTTTATGAGCACAAAATGACTTTTCAGGATCGTTTGCTTGATCTAAGCACCAAAAATAGTGGATGAAAAGCTCAATTTTTAAGCAGATAAATGATTGGATGTTTATCAATTTTTATAATTTTATATTAGAAATGGGTAGAGTCAGACCATTTTTCAAATGAATTTAGTGCGTTAATGATCATCACTTTTTCATAACGAAATAAATCAGATATTGGAAGCTTAATCAGCTCTACTTTTTGCTCATCTAACAATTTGCTTAACTGCGTGCCTTTTCAGTAAATGATCCTCACTGCAATACCAGCGTCCTCTTTTAAAAACAACAAATTACCAATCGTGCAATCGCTCACATAACCTTGATGAACAATCACGACTTCATCACTTTTGCCATTTTCAGCGCTTCTAGTTGACCACGATCACTATATTTAAAGCGGTAGTCGATCCCATCAACATAAACACATACTGCAAGGTTTGAATCTGGCGTGGCTGATAAGGAAAAACGTTAATTCAAATGATGTGCCGAATAATCCATTCGGCAACGAACAAAGCCTGCTGATGCTCAGCTGGAACTTGAACCACTTCGAGCTAATTGAAGCTTCGGCTCAATTTTGAAAATAATTGCGCATAGCATGTTCAAATCGAGCCTGATGATAAGCTAAGTTTTGTGGCTTACCATCTATAATCGCAGTGGTTTTCAAACAGCGGAAATAGGGACATAGACTTTCTCCAATAACTCTTGATACTCTTCTTTCAATTGGCTTTTAGCCGTAATCCCGCCGCCACTTCTAAACCAGAACTGACCGTTGATTTGCTCAATATAGCGAATGGCAACGGCGCTATCGAGATTTTTCTCCATCAAAATAGCCAAACACACCTGTATAATAGCCACGCTTTCCTTGCTCTGCCTGCTGAATCACCTCTACCGTTTTCACTTTTGGCGCCCCACTCAATTGAGCCAGCTGGCAGTAGCTTCGCTAACATTGTGCCAATTTCCGCTTGCCAATTCTCAGCTAATTCGCCACAAATTTCCGAACTGGTTTGATAAATAGCGCCCCGATGGGTTTGGACTAATTCTGCATAGCGGTATTTGGTCACTTGAATATGCTTAGAAACCAACGCCAAAATCATTTCGGATTAAGTCCACAATCGTATTATGTTCATTTTGTTCTTTATCTGATTCCATCAGCGTTGTCAGCGCATTGGGCTGTTCCGCATTGATGGTGCCTTTCATTGGATAGGCATGAAATTTTATTTGCTTGGGTGCGAACAAAGGGTTTCTGGTGAAAAACAGACAAACTGATCTCGCAAATAAAGCTTATATTTCGCACTTGTTGCCGCAAAAATATCCGCCAAGCTATAATTCATCTCAATTTGCGTTGGATAACTTAAATTCAGTAAATAACTATTGCCGAGCTGAATCGCTTTGTTGCACTAACGAAAACCCTTTGCTCGTAACGCGCAAAATGGCATCGGTCCATTTCAAAATGAAAAGGCGCTGTCGGCTGAGGAAACTTGGCATTTTTGCAATCGAGATTCAAAAATAGATCGCTTGCAGCAGCCTCTTCAACTGACATAATCAGCGGTTTTTCCTGTTCAAAAATCAATTAAGAAGAAAAAGGTTGACGTGCTTTTCCTAAATTGATTTGCGAGGTTAATAAAATTATTCATCATCTATCCGAATAAAATCACCGAAAAATGCGGCCATTTTTCAAAACTAGGAAATTACTCCCCTTCAAACGGGGCACGAAACGTTCGATGCTTGCACCAATACCGCGTAATTTCTCTCAATATGCTCATAACCGCGGTCAATGTAACATACGATCTCACGATAGTTTCGCCTTTCATGCGATACAACCAGCTACACTCAAGCTGATTGATGCACGCAAGTCAGTCGCCATCACTTCTGCAGATTTTAATTTTTCCACACCTCGGCAAATAGCAGTATTGCCTTCACTCACCCTTTTTGCATCCCATACGATTGAGCTCTGGAATGTGCATAAAACGATTTTCGAAAATGGTTTCCGTAATCGACTGGTGCCTTCTGCGACTACGTTCAATAAAGTAAATTGAGCACGCACATCCGTTTGGGAAACCAGGATGTGGCATTGTACGGATATTAACTGCCTTCGGACGTTGTCCTTAGAATCTAACGTGATGCTGTCTTCCGTTACGGTAACTTCCATACCAGCTTCACGTAATTTTTCGATCACGCGTCTAAGGTATCTGCTTTTTGTACCACGACAAGTAATTTTGCCACCTGAAACAGCTGCTGCAACTAAGAAGGTTCCTGTTTCAATACGGTCCGCAACAACTGATGAGAGCAGCCTCCTAATCCTTCCACACCTTCAATGGTAATGGTATCTGTACCCGCACCTGAAATTTTTGCGCCCATCGTATTTAAGAAATCTGCAGTATCGACAATTTCCGGCTCATGAGCATGCATTTTCAATTACGGTTGTTCCTTCCGCTAAGGTGCCCGCCATCATGACAGATAAGGTTGCAGCCTACGCTCACTTTTATCCACATAAATCGCGCGCCTTTTAAACGACCTATTTGAAGTTGCTTTTCACATACCTTCATCTAATCTCGATCGCAGCGCCCATTTCTCAAAACCAGAGATAGGCATATCTACAGGGCGAGCCCGATAGTACAACCGCCCGGTAACGACACCTCCTGCCCTTCGTGGAACGCGCCACTAACGTCTGCAAGTGCCCAAATAGAGGTACGTGATGGTTTTCACTAACTCATACGGCGCAATATAGTGATCTCGATTTTGCTTGCATCAATTTGTACCGCACTCTTTTCATCACGTTCAACAACCACACCTAATTAGCTAAAATTTTTGAATGTAGTATCAACGTCTTTTAAATCAGGCACGTTAGTTAAAGTGACTGGTTCCTGCAGCTAAAATTAGGCAAATAAAATGGGTAACGCAGCATTTTTGCACCGAAATATCAACCGTTCCACTTAAAGTAACCGGCCCTTTGTACACGGAATTTTTCCATCTAAATCCTACCTTTAATTCTTTTTATAAGATGGAAGCGGTCTATTTTGCGATTATTTTGCAAAATAGACCGCTTGTTTAATGATTAGCCAACGATATTTACTAAGCGTTCTTTCTTCCACTAGTTCGGTCGAGAACACTTTAATGGTTAATGCATGAATAGCGTTGGTCGAAAATAGCTCAGCTAACGGCGCATAAAACCGCTTGCTGTTGTTTAACTTACTCAACTGCGCTAATTCATCGTTGACGACAATCACACCATAATGCGAGTTTTCGCCTTGTGCGTGAACTTCTGAAGCAGTTAGGGAATGCTTGCTTGAGCATTTCTTCAATTTGTTTAGGTTCCATTGAAACAATCTTAAAAATATTCGTTAGAGGGTGTATTGCGCTAACCACTCATCTAAATCATATAATTCTGCCAAAGTAAAAATAACTTTAGGTGTATGAATTAAGTGATTGGCCGTTTGTTTGCCATAATGATTGAGCATTTCAGCAAGTAAAGGTAAATCCTGCTGAGTCTAGATGGGTTAGCCCTGCTAAATCCTAATAAATCTGTTGGTTACCGCTATGCGATAAAAGAGCACGTTGCTTCCCAAAGAGGAAGCAACGTGTTGTAGGTTATTCACCAATGAGCGTTACCACTACACTTTCATTGTTTTGAGAGACCGCCCATTGTAATGTTTTTTCCGATTGCATAAAACGATTATTTGCTTAATTTGATAGGTTGTTTTGCTGCTTGTGCAACTTGGTTTGTTAACGCATCAATACCTTGTTGGCGTAACACACCACTCCATTCATTTTGTTTCGTTGCAACCATACTTACGCCTTCAGCCGCGCATATCATAAGCTTTCGCCACTCGCCAGTTTTGCTGTTTTTGCGCCATTTAAAATCTAATTTAATTGGTCTGTGCACCAGTATTTTGTACTAAATTCACGCGAATGCTTACGATAGTTTTACCATCAACTGGTTTTTCGCTTTCGATTTGTACTTTTTGATCCGTGTATTGTGTTAATACTTGCGCGTAAGCTTGTTCAACAAATTGACCAAATGCGTTGAAGAATGCTTCACGTTGTGCTTCAGTGGCAGATGAAAGGTTTTTACCTAACACTAATTGACCTGCATATTTGACATGCACATGTGGCATTAAATCGTTCCGCACAATAGTACGTAAAATATTCTGGATTTGATTTAATTTTACTTTGGTTAGCCTTAATATCACCAAATCAATTTGTCTGACGCTTGTTGTGTCAATACATATGGGCTAGTTTCTGCGAAAGCTTGTGCAGAAACAAAAGTTGAAAAATGCTACCACTGCGGTTGCGATAATTTTTAATTTGTTTTGAACATTGAATAAACTCCAATATGTCTTAGAAAAATTGCATACGGCAGTTAAAACGCCATATGCAGGAAATTGTTTCATTTTACCCGAAGTTCAGAATAGAGCACGCAAAATAGCGTGTATTATTCAGCTTTCGACGCCTCAGTTTTTCAGTTTCACTATTCGCCGACTTTTTGTCGCCATATAGGAACCGACCGATTAAATCTTCTAATACCATAGCTGAATTGGTATCTGTAAGCTGCTGCCTTCTTTCATATATTCCGTTTCGCCTTCCATCGCTAAAGCCGATGTTTAACGCAATATATTGTTCACCTCTAAACCCAGCGGTTTTAATTGAAAGTGAGCTAGTGTCTGGGATTTTATTAAAATCTTGATTCACTGCTAATGCTACTTTCGGTGTATAGGTTTGTGCATCAATTTGAATGTTTTTCAACACGCCCCAGCCAACCTCGCCTGACCTAATCGGTGCACGCACTTTTTAGTCCGCCGATGTTATCGAAAGTTGCGTAAAAGAGGTAAGTTTTCTCGAAGTAAATCCTGCACACCCAGCGACACGCAAGCCTAAAAATACAAGAGCCGCTAAACCTAATAGTACAAATAAGCTGACCCAAAAATTCATATTTAATTGATTGACGCATTGTCTTTTTCCTTTTTGTGAATTAACCGCCAAACATAATGCATGTTAAAATAAAATCTAATCCTAAAACCACTAACGAGGCGTTTACCACCGTTTTAGTTGTGGCCTGGCTAATACCTTCTGAAGTTGGCATTGAGTCATAACCGTTAAATAAGGCAATCCAAACCACTGCTGAACGCAAAAATAATAAGTTTTTAATAAAGCCATTAGTTAAGTCGCTTAAATTAACGGAGTTTTGCATTACAGACCAGAAACTACCGCTATCAACGCCTTTCCAATCCCACCTCCAACTCAATGAACCACCCCTAAATACTGATGGCTGTAAAAATTGCTACTACAGGCATTGGAAATCTGCACCTGCCCAAAACGTGGTGCAACATTCAGTGTAGCGATCAACTGCCATCATTTCAAAGGCTTTGATAGCTGCTCTGTTGCCTTCATCAAACCACTCTCTGCCGTTAATGCCGAACCCTGCTCTGACCTGCAAAACAATAATGCTGTTACTACGGGCCCCTAGCTCACGCAATAAAGAAAGTGAAACTAAGGTTCCTAAACTTGTTTCTGCGGCAAAATCAACCAGCACCACATAGCCTTGTAAACCTAATACCATGCCGATAAACAAGCCAGAAAGCATAATAATCAATAAAGATTGCACGCCTACTGAATATAGCTGTTTAATTAAAAGGGTCTAAGCACGGAAATTGGGTTTGCCAACCAAAGCACCCCAAAGCATAAAAGCAGAACGTCCGAAGGAGCGAATAAAATGAATGACAGAAGCGCCAACTCGACTAATAAAATCAATCATTAAATAGCTCCTCTGTATAATCTTTCGCCGGATAATGGAATCGAACCGGTCCCATCTGCTTACCCGATAAGAACTGCACGACTTGCTCATCTTGGCTAGCTAACAATGCTTGTGGTGTACCTTCTGCAATCACATGCTTATCAGCCACAATGTAAGCGTAATCAGCAATACTTAACACCTCTGCCACATCGTGCGGTGAAACCACACTAGAAGTCAAGTTCATCGCTTGGTTTGATTTTTAATCAATTCTACGATAACGCCCATACTAATTGGGTCTTGTCCTGCAAAAAGGTTCATCGTACATAATTAAATCTGGATTCAACGCAATCGCGCGTGCTAATGCCGCACGGCGTGCCTATCCCGCCAGAAAGCTCAGAGGGCATTAAATCTGCTGCGCCTCTTAATCCAACTGACTCTAATTTCATCAACACCAATTTTCAATCACTGCTTCAGGTAAATTGGTATGTTCACGAATCGGGAATGCCACATTGTCAAAAGTAGATAAATCGGTAAACAATGCGCCCGATTGAATAACATGCCCATTCGCTGGCGAATTTGGTAAAGCTGTTTATTTGAGGCTTTTCACGACATCTTCGCCATCGAATAAAATCTCGCCGGCATTAGGAATTAACTGGCCGCCAATTAAGCGGAGCAAGGTGGTTTTCCCAATCCCTGAAGGCCCCATAATGGCGGTGACTTTTCCTCTGCACTTGCAAATTCAGATTGTCGTAAATGACCTGCTCACCTCGCTTAAAGGTGAGGTTTTACCTCAATCAAGTTCTCTGTACTATGCATTCAGATAATCTTCTTCCTTATAATACAAGCGTGTATGCTCTATCAATTTGTTTCTAATGTCAAAGAGCTTTTAAAAGTTGACATTTGCAATCTAGTAATAAAATTTAAACCGCTTGCAAATGGCTATTTTTTTCATTCATTTATTTACATTTTGATGAACCAATCTCAAAATGAGTCTGTCTCATCGACACAAGCAAACGCGCTTGGTTCCCAAGTGGCATCGCTTGATTTTTGTACAACACAAACATAAACAGGAAACATAATGAAAACATTTAAAAATCCATTTTATCTGCGGCAATTTTAGGTCTTGGTATGGCTAGCTTACCAATGCAAGCACAAGCAGAAATCAGCCTTCCATTTTTCTCAAACAACCCACAAGAACAAGCACCGTCTTTAGCGGATATGTTAGATAAAGTCCGCCTGGCAGTGGTTGCACTTTCTGTAGAAGGCAAAGCAAAAACTAGCCAAAGTCGCAGTTCTAACCGTGATAATTTAGACGGTCTTCCAGAAGATTTAGAAGATTTATTTAATGAATTCTTTGGTGGTCAAAGCAGCCGTTCACCTGAACGCAGCGCCCCACAACGTCAATTTAGAGGGTTAGGTTCTGCGCAATTATCAATGCAGAAAAAGGTTATGTCATTACCAATAACCACGTGATTAAAGATGCGGATAAAATTACTATTAAGTTAGAAGATGGCGTGAATTCCAAGCAAAATTAGTGGGTGCAGATCCGCAATCAGACGTTGCATTAGTGCAAATTCAACTCGAAAAACTTAACTGAAATTCAAATTTGCAGATTCAGACAAATTACGCGGGTGACTTTGCGGTGGCTATCGGCAACCCATTCGGCTTAGGGACAAACCGTGACTTCGGGAATTGTTTCTGCATTAGGTCGTTCAACGGGCAATATTGATGATGGCTACCAAAACTATATTCAAACAGATGCTGCGGTTAACCAAGGTAACTCCAGGTGGCCCACTCAGTAACTTAAAAAGGCGAATTGATTCGGTATTAACACTGCTATTCTTTCGCCAAGCGGTGGCAATGCGGGTATTGCATTTGCGATTCCTGCAAACATGGCAATAACTTAATTCAACAAATCATTGAATTTGGTGAAGTAAATGCGGTATGCTTGGCATCAAAGGAGGCGAACTTAACGCCGATCTTGCGAAAGAATTCAATATTGATGCACAACAAGGCGCATTCATTAGCGAAGTTTTACCAAACTCTGCAGCATCTAAAGCTGGCTTAAAAGCAGGCGACGTCATTACTGAATTAAACGGTCAAAAATTACGTAGCTTTGCTGAATTACGTGCCAAAATTGCTACAGGCATGCAGTGGGAAAGAGTTTGAATTAACCTCACTTACGCGATGGAAAAAGTGGAAAAAGCGAAAGTAACATTACAATCTGATGGCGATGCACCAACTGCAAGCGCAACTGACTTGTTACCTGCATTAACTGGGGCACAATATAGCAATTACAGTAAAGATGGCTTAAAAAGGGGTAGAAATTTCTAAAGTAGAAAAAAGGTTCACCTGCAGAGTTACGTGGCTTGAAAAAGGCGATGTGATTATCGGTATTAACCGCACCCAAACTGAAACCATCAGTGATTTACGTAGAGCCCTTGATGCAAAACCATCTGCAATTGCACTCAACATCGTGCGTGATGGCGCAAATTTCTATGTACTTATTCAATAATTTGTAAAATCTCGATAGAAAAATGCCCGCTTGTTTTGCGGGCATTTTAGTCATTACAGAATCAAAATCTTTTTGTATTCCATCTGGCATAACGCTTCTTTATTCAGCTTTCACGCCATAATCTCTGGCGCCAAAAACGGCAGTGCCAATACGCACCATCGTTGAACCACATTCAATTGCAGCCGCCATATCATCACTCATTCCCTATTGAAAGCGTGTCTATTCCTTCAAATTCTGTTTGCAAGCGGTTAAAAAAGTTGCTGCATTTTACCAAGTGATTTTTGCTGCGCTGGCTCATGCTCAGGTTTTGGAATAGCCATTAAACCACGCAGTTTTTAAATTTGGTAATAACGCAATTTCTTTGGCTAACGGCAGCATTTCTTCTGGCGCAATACCAGACTTAGAAGCTTCATCACTAATATTGATTTGAATCAGCACATTCAATGGCGCCTCACTCAGCTGGACGTTGCTCACTCAAACGTTGAGCAATTTTGAGTCTATCTGCCGTTTGAATCCAATCAAAATGAGCAGCCACTAATTTGGTTTTTATTTGATTGAAGTGGCCCAATAAAATGCCATTCTAGGTCGGCTTGCTGATTAAAATAAGCACTTTTCTCCACGCCCTCTTGCACATAATTCTCACCAAAGCTTTTTGCCCTGCTTTGGATTGCTCTTCAATGGCGCTGACTGGCTTTAGTTTTTGATACCGCTAATAAAGCGCACATTTTCACGTTGAAACTGCGTCGGAAAGTGATTCAATTTGTTGCTGAATTTGCGCTAAATTTTTGTGAAATCGACATTTTCACCCTCCTAAAATTATAATAGTGTCATCTTATCATATTGAGGAACAGACAGAATGGATTTAACCAAGATTAAATTAGTCATCACTGATGTCGATGGCGTATCTACTGATGGCGGTTTATATTACACCGCTGAAGGTGAAAGTCATGAAACGTTTTCATGTGCATGACGGACTGGCATGAAAATGCTCCAAACCTGTGGCATTCAAGTCGGCGTATTTCAGGTGGGGATCATCCACTATTACGCAAACGTCTTGAAGTGTTAAAAAGTGAATTTGCCAAATTAGGGCAAAATGGAAAACGCACGGCACATGTTTTTGAATTGATGGAAGCCGCAGGCGTAACTCCTGAACAAACCGCATTTATCGGCGATGATACCTTGATTTACCTGCATTTGAAGTTTGCGGTTTAGCGATTGCCACTCGCAATGCTCACGATTACGTGAAACAACAAGCCGACTGGGTTTTTAGAAAAAGCAGGTGGTGAAGGCGCATTTCGAGAAGTGTCAGATAAAAATCTTTGCAGCACAAGGATTTGAAGAAATTTTTAGCACTGCAGATGGTTTCTCTAACTATTGCGCAAAAATGGCGCAGTAGTTTTCATCCACAATTAGCAAGCGGTCTGATGCAAACTTTTTGCAAAATCAGACCGCTTATGATTAGTCTACGTAACCGCATCTTTTTAATTTTCTTCAGTGCCGCATTTTCAGCTGGCGACACGCTCGGCAGAAAATGTTATATTTATCCGCAGTTCCTGAAGCGTTGCTTTATTTTCATCTAACCAGTGGGTTTTTGATAATATCTTGGCTACGTTCATCAAGCGTGAAAGCGCATAAGCAAGTTGAGCGGTTAAGCTTCCCATTTGCTCTTCATCTTCCAGTTCGTCTGCAAAATTTGAGCTGTTGTCTTCTAAATATACAGAAGGTGTGGGCTTCACTTATCATCTTCGCCGACTGGCAAATCAAAAACCTAAATCCTGCCCAGTCATTCTAGATTCCATCTCTCGCACTTCTTGCGGAGAAACACCCAAATCATCTGCAACTTTCTGAAGTTTCGTCCTCATTAAACCATGCCAAACGATGCTTATTTTTACGCAAATTAAAGAACATCTACGTTGTGCTTTCGTGGTTGCCACTTTCACAATACGCCAATTTTTAGCATATATTCATGAATTTCTGCTTTTACCCAATGCACAGCAAAAAGAAACCAAACGCACACCAACATTTAGGGTCAAAGCGCTTTACCGCCTTTCATTAACCCAATATTCCCTTCTTGAATCAAATCCGCGAGCGGTAAGCTCATAGCCCAAATAACCACGCGCAATATGTATGACAAAACGCATATGCGATAAAATCAGCTGTTTTGCGGCTTTCAAATCTTCATCATAGTAATAACGTTCCGCAAGTTCTTTCTTGCTCGGCGCTTAGAATCGGATATTGATTAGCGATGCGAATATAGCTATCCAAATTTCCTTTGCGGAAAAGGCATACCGCCTTGAAGCAATGCCGGATGAACGGCTTTCTGCTTCCAATGCTTCTAATTCATCAGGATGGATAGGCTCAGCCTCTTCCGATTCAATCACTTCTGCATCTTCAATCAAATCTTCATCATATTTATTCATGAAGCGTCTCTTTATTTTGTCTCGGTGGAGACTTGCAAAAATGTTTGCAGATCTTACCGCTTTCCTTTAAAAATTTTCCAAACTTTTTGGGGGCTGATTCTGGATTCGACGGGATTAGCGAAGCCCAATGTGCACGTCGAGGTGCGGTAGGCCTCGTAAACAAACTGCATAGTCGCAAACGACGAACAATACGCTTTAGCAGCTTAATAACCTGCCTCAAAGCCTTATCGCCTCAGCTTCCGCTCGTAAGACGAGGAGTTCGATAAGTCACCCAAAACGAGATCGTGGACGCCGCCGTTTGAGGATCGAAAACACCAAAATTAAATCAAACCAGCCTATCACTTGCGTGTCTGTCCGCTGGCGGTAGGTGAAATTGAAAGACTAGACTAAACGTGATGCTGAAGGTAGAGTAATTTCGGACGGGGGTTCAAATCCCCCCAGCTCCACCAAATCGAATTCTAAATAAACCATCTGAAAATTAAGTTTCAGATGGTTTTTTTATTATAAAGCACAAACATTTAAAACCAACCGCCGACAACACTAAACAGATAAGTCATACCGCTCCATATCCATTTACTCATTGCAACCGTTATCCACCCCATCAGCACCAACACAATCAAACTGAAAAAAATCAGGTATATGCATATAAAGCCAAGCCGCAACAGGTTTTCGCCAAAAATCTGATTGCTGCTGTTTCTTTTCCAAAGCCGCATGCATAAACGGGCGCTCCAGATGCAGATCGCTATCTATACCATACTCGCTGCGTACATATTCATTGATGACTTTTCAAAGTACGGCGGCTCGGTTGCAGGAAAAATATCGATAAGCGTACCGACAACAGGAATCATGCCAGCACCATATCGGCAAAAAGCAAGATATACGGCAGAACGCATTTTATGTTCTGGCACGCCCAACTCCCGTCCCATGCGAAAAAGCCTTCATCGTCAGAATAAGTCCGGCAATATCCCCGACAAAGGGGATTAGCGACAATATGGCATCAACGCCGATCCCCTGTTTGGTAAAAAGGAATGCAGAACAAACTGTCCATAGTATTGGCATATTTAGCCAACTCGCGCTCACGTCGGATGATTTCCTGACGCTCATAAGGTATAGGTTTATGCTTCATCATGTTTTTGATATTGTAGTGGGTTTAACAAAAATTTAGAGCGGCACAACATCATGACCGTTTACGGTTATTCTCCATAAAAGTCAATTACAGTATGGCCGCTTTGTCAGACGCAAGGTCGTCTGAAACCATTTGAGTGTTTTCCTTTTCATCGAAAGTAGCGCTTTCAGACGACCTTTGAACGTGGTCAAACTACTTTTGTGCACATGATGCTCTTAGCTCCCGGCAGCCCGGTTCGGATCCAATCCCTCGCCTGCTGTGCCAATTTGCGCACCAGTTCATCCGGATGGTTTTGCCGGAACAGGACCTTTCAAAACGTTGGATGGCGGTTTTACCGTCCCAACTCAGCAGTTTGCGCGGAGGCAGCAGGACAATTTCGTCTGAATCGTGAACGTTGAGCTCGGGTTTAAGATGTGCTCGGCGGGTTAGATAGTCGGAATGATTCCATATCGGCGCGAACGTCTTTATCTCAGGGATTCCCCATTGTTTTATAACTACCTCTTAGGATTTTTCATGATAGAAAGCGTTACCTGCTATATGTGCTGAAGTATCTTTGCCTGCTTTTACCCTTGATGTGTGAAAAACAAAGCTCTGATAATGTATCATATCTCGCCATGAGGGTCTGCGCCATGCCATTTGCATCGACGTACTGCTCTGCGCAGCACAAGCCTGTATCTTATTGGCTATTTCTAATCTGACAAAATGACTAGATTCATCCTGTATTTTTCATTAACAACTCGCCACTCCCTTTACTGTGCTTTTGGCATTACCCAAATCTGCAGCTTTGCGTAGATAAATAATTGAATCGTCTGCACCATGTTTTGGACGTAACCGACATCAATATAAAGCGACCACCAATATGTGCACTGGCGGGTAGGATTTTCATTAGCTTTTCGTTCCAGTAAATACCTTCGCCACGACGTTCGCGGGTTTCGATATTGATGTCTTTGCTTTTCAGCAAGATTTCCTGCAAGGTCAGGTTTGCCTGCCAATGTCCGTTAGCGGCGGCAATACGGTAATACAGCAAATAGCGGGTCGAGTACGCCCGGTTTGGGGTAACCAACGGTTTTTAAAATCGTGGTAGGGGCGTAGCGGTATAGTTGATCTGGCTTCCCTGTGGCATGAGGTGGAAACTGTTCTTTGACGCAGGGTAAATTCTAAGTTCTTGAGTTTCGAAGACGATGAACCCAAAACTTGCTTGCCTGCATCTGTTTGGGGATTTCAGACAATATCCATCGCAGAACTTGCCAGCGCCCCACCGACATTACATGCGGTCAGTAATGGCATGCTTACCAATATGTAGATAAAAGTGATGATATATGTTTGTTCTTCATTGTTTTTGATTGAAATAGTGTGTATTTGGTTCAAATCATATTGGGGAGACGATCCCAAAGTTGGTGTTTAGATGAAGGTCGTCTGAAGTACGGTTTCAACCAGTTTGAAACTCAACTTGAAAACCATGTTTCAGACGACCTTCAGGCTTTATCCCTGTCAGCCTCTTTATTTACTGGCGGCCCGGTATTCGGATCCAATCCCGCCTGCTGTAGTCAATTTGCGCACCAGTTCATCGGATGGTTTTGCCGGGCAGGACCTCTTCAAACGTTGGATGGCGATTTTACCGTCCCAGTCGGCAGTTTTAGCGGAGGCAGCGGGACGATTTCGTCTAGATCGTGAACGTTGAGCTCGGGTTTGAGATGTGCATCGACGGTTTAGATAATCAAAATAATTTTGTACCGACGCGAACGTTCCTTATCCTTCAGGAATCCCCATTGTTTATGATGACTATTAGGTTTTCTACTATAAAAACTTTTCTCAACACATGAGCAGAAGTTTCATTACCCGCTTTTGTTCCTTGATGAGACATAAACAAAAGCCTGTTGATAGTTTTTCGTATCGTTTTTGCTCACGCAGTCTGCCTCCAAGGCATTGGCATCGGGATATACCTGCTCGGTAGCACAAGCCTGCATCTTATTGGCTATTTCACTCTAGCAAAATAGCTTGACCTCATCTTGTATATTTATTAACAGCTCACCTACTTCATACTGTGCCTTAGCATTTTCAAATCTGCGCGCTTTACGCAGATAAATAAGTGAATCGTTCTGCACCTATGTTTGGGACCATAACCGACATCAATATACAGCGACCACCAATAATGTGCGCTGGCGGGTAGGGTTTTCATTAGCTTCTCGTTCCAATAAATACCCTCGCCACGACGTTCGCGGGTTTCGATATTGATGTCTTTTGCTTTTCAGCAAGATTTCCGCAAAAGTCAGGTTTGCCTGCCAATGTCCGTTGCGGCGGCAATACGGTAATACGGCAAATAGCGGTCGAGCACACCCGGTTTTGGCAGCCAACGGTTTTAAAATCGTGGTAGGGGCGTACGGTATAGTTGATCTGCTTCACCGTGGCAAAGAAGGAAACTGTTTCTCTGACGCAAGTAAATTCTAAGTTCTTGAGTTTCGAAGCCGATGAACCAAAACTTGCTTGCCTGCATCTGTTTGGGGATTTCTGACAATATCCATCGCAGAATCCTGCTAGCGCCCACCTACATTACATGCGGTCAGTAATGGTATGCTAATTAGTATAGTGGATAAAAATTTTGATTCTCACATCATCTCCTAATCCAAATCTTGGGATAGACTCAGTCTTATTTCATCAAATTCTAACAATAGCATAATTCTAGATTGTTTAGATGTTTTTACAAATTTAATTCAAAAATTAGACCGCTTGTTTTGATCTAAACTCAGTCTATTCATCTTCCATCTCCCTCGTTAGGAAATTTGATTAGAGTAAAAATAAAAAGGTAAGCCAAAATGCTCACCTTCTAAACAAATATTTTCAATTATCAATTAGCCAAATACTTTTTCCAAGTGTGCTTGGTAGTCTGCTAAGTATTGTTCTACTTGTGGATTTTTAATCACATCGTTACATAAGAATGTCGGCAGACGGGTCAAAGCTCGATGAACCCTGTTGAGTTTGTGGAAGTGCATGTATAAAGCATCCACGCCTTTGCCTTCGAAAGAAAGTCGCCTTCGCGAGTGAACGCTTCAATCGGTGCATTCCAAGTAAGTGAAAGCATGTGTTTTTTGCCTTGCAACAAGCCACCTGTGCCGTAGCCTTCGGTTGGATTTACACGATGGCGGCCATCACTGTGATAAAGCTTGCCGTGTCCGGCGGTTAATACTTCATCTATGTATTTTTTTCACTGTCCAAGGCTCATGCATCCACCAACCTGGCATCTGCCAAATCACGGCATCCATCCACAAGAATTTTTCGATTTCTGCTTCAACATCATAGCCGGCATCAATCACGGTTTCTTTTACATTGTGTCCAAGTGTGTCAACACTTTTCGCTTTTTATGAAGCGTGTGGTTCAACTCACCATGCGAATGTCCGAAATCTTTTACCACCATCTAATAATAAAATATTCATCTTTTTGCTCCTAAAACAATAACCCAAAGAGAGCTTTATTATGTTGTTTTACTTTATACTTAAAAAGTGCAAAAATACTCTTTGCGTTAAACAGAATAATAAAATGAAAACAATCTCTGAAGAATTAACTGGTATTTGTACAAGTAGTCGAAAATGGCAGTTTCAGCCATGCAGCCAAGCAGCTAGCGATGGCAAATTCTGCAGTAAGCCGTGGTGAAAAAGACTAGAAGAAAAATTAGGCGTCAACCTAATCAACCGCACCACGCGACAGCTAAGACCAACAGGAAGAAGGTTCGCAAATATTTTCGCCGAGTACAGAAAATTTTGCAAGAAATGGCTGCAGCAGAAGCCGAAATGTTGGCTGTGCACGAAGTACCACAAGGCATACTACGCGTAGATTCTGCCATGCCGATGGTGCTACATCTGCTTGTCGCCACTGGCTGCAAAAATTCAATGAACGCTATCCGCATATCCAACTTTCACTAGCCTCTTCCGAAGGCTATATCAATCTGATTGATCGCAAAGTCGATATTGCCTTACGAGCCGGGTGAATTGATGATTCTGGGCCGCGTGCACGTCATTTGTTTGATCAGTCACTTCCGCGTAGTCGCCAGTCCAGACTCACTTGGCAAAACACGGTACGCCACAATCAACTGAAGATCTTGCCAACCATCAATGTTTAGGCTTCACTTCGAACCTAGTTCACTAATACATGGGCAGTTTTAGATGCTCAAGGAAACCCTATAAAATTTCACCGCACTTTACTGCCAACGGTGGTGAAACTACGATCATTGTGCCTTTTCAGGTTGTGGTATTGCTTTGTTTATCATGATTTTTGGTGGACAATGATATCGCTGAAGGAAAATTAATTCCGCTACTTGTTGAGCAAACCTCAATAAAAACACTCTTCAATGCTGTTTATTACAGCGATAAAGTTGCAACCTCCGCTTACGCGTGTATTTTTGGATTTTAGTGGAGGAACTGGGAAAAACATGAGCAAAATGAGCGTAAAATAAGATATTGAGGCTTATTTTTCATCGCCAACCACACAAGCCTTTTCAATCAACTCTCTGACCCAGCGATAGGCAGGATCTTTGCGTGTCCGTTCGTGCCAAATCAATGTTTTGGTGAAGCCATGAATTTTTAAGGGTGGTTCAAACCGTTTGAGATTGTCTAAATGGGTAATCGCGTTCAGACACGACTGCCAATAAATCGCTTTGCTCCAGTAATTCAGGCAAGACAATCAAAGTTTTTGATACCGACAGGCTGACGTTTCTTTTGTAGCCCCATGGCTTGCAGGGCTTGGTCGGTAACACCGCTGAAGCTGCCGCCATAATAGGAAATCAAGGCTTGCTCTAACTGGCAAAACTGCTCAAGGGTAAGTTCTGACTGCTGGGCCATTGGTGATCGTGGCGAACGGCACAAATATAGCGTTCGTCACACAAATTTTTGCGTGAACATCTGGTGCTTGGAAGTTTCATGACTAACGCAAAGTCAATTTGTCGCTGTTCCAGCTGATTTTGTACGATGCTTTCGTTAATCGCCAATACCACCACTTTAATTTTCGGCGCTTGGATTTTCAGTAAATGCAGAAACGGCACAATTACGGCACGCATTGCGTAATCGGTGCAGGCGATGCGACGGGTTAATTCAGCCATTGTCGGATCAAACCGTGGCGGCTGTAATAACTGTTCTACTTCATCTCAGCACCTTTAACTTTCGGGGTAGCCCCAGCCCGATTGACTGTTAGCAACGACTCTATTCTTCCGAAACCCAAAGATTGTCAGCAGATCATATTGCACAAAAGCGTTCAGCATAGTGAAAACCGCAGCCTATGGCTTTTGTGGTAGCCGTAGCTTTCACAAACAGTATTGCAGGAAATCTAAGACACGCTTATTGCATCAAGAGCTGTTTGAGTTGCGCTAGATAAAAACCTAATGTATAAATATTGAGATTTTAAGTCTTAGGATAAATGCCGTCTGAAGATCGATTTCAGGCGGTGTTCTTTTTAGAAACTGCTTTTATAAAATCTGAAAAATTTATGAATCTTCTCCTATCTCTCATGCTCTTGATAATTATTTCATTTCAAGTAAAATATCCATTAATCAAACTCATCTTTATCTCTTATTTTCGAACTATATAATACTCGCATTGGCAGAACGATAGGTTCTACAAATTAACAAAGGATTTTTTATATGAAAAGTTGCAAATGTTTTTACCGCCCCAGCAAAACATTGGTAGGGAAATGGCTTTCATGTCGCCTCGATGTTTAGTTATAACGATAAAGATAAAAATCTCGATCCATTTCTAATGGATTACAACGAGCCCAAATTTTTCCAAGGTGGTCGTCGCGATGATTCTGAATTTGCTTTACGAGGTGTCGGGAACACCCACACCGAGGTTTTGCACGGTGACTATTGCTTATCAAGGTGAAGTATCACATCAGGATTCAGCATGGCGGTGGTGGCACTATTGGTACTGGTGATGTTCAGTGGATGACAGCTGGTTCTGGCGTGATGCAAGCGAGGAATGCACTCTGAAAAAATTTACAAAGAAGGCGGTTTGTTCGAGATGGTACAACTTTTTAGTTAATTTTGCCGGCACAGATAAAAATGACAACGCCAAAATATCAAGCGATTAAAAGCTGAAAATATTCCGTCGTGGCATTACCGAATAAATGCAGGTTCAGTCAGAGTTATCGCTGGTGAATTGCTCAATGCGAAAGGTCCCTGCGGATACATTTAGCTCAATTAATATGTGGATACGACAATGAATGCGAATGCCGCCTATGTTCAGCATACCAGCAAAGTCATAATGTGATTATCCTTGTATTAGACGGCACGATCCAAGTTGGTGGTAGGCGATTGCTCGACGCGGTGAATTGCTACCTTTTGAGCGTGGCGCTGCAGATGTGCTATTGAATCCAATAATACTGCAAAATTATTGATTCTCACAGGTGAGCCTCCTCAATGAACCTGTTGTAGGATATGGCCCATTTTGTTATGGAAATAGTCGAGAAGAAATCCTTTCGTTATTCTACGATGTACAATCAGGTAAATTTTGGAAATTTAGTTTGAACAAAAGCCACTCTTTTTCTCGAGTGGCTTTTGCAATTATAAATTTTAACTCTTTTGCCAATCACATAAAATTGTCTGCTAACTATTTAATACAAGATTATCAAAAATTCATTGACTTCATGACTTTAACCATTTACTCTTTGCTTAGCCATGCTAGCATTTCTTAGTCATCTCGCTAAGACAGCCTCGGTAATTTAGTCTTCCTAATAAACGCGCTAATGCGCTAATTCTTTTCCTCTTCTTTAAGATGAGCCATTTGTGTTTCTGTTTGATTGTTTTCACATATTTCTGCACATTGAAATGATGATGCCCATAGCTCGCTACTTGCGGTAAGTGAGTCACGCATAAAACTTGGCATTTTTTGCCTAATTGTCTTAATAATTTTCCGACTGTGGTTGCAGCAGAACCACTAATGCCAACATCCACTTCATCAACAATTGTTAGGCAGAAAGTTTATTTGCGGTTAATACCTGTACTGCAAGAGAAATACGTGATAACTCACCGCCTGAAGCAATTTTTGCTAACGGTTGCATTAACTGTCCAAGGTTACTGCGTAAGTTAAATTCGACAAAATCAGCCCTTTGTGGAGATAATTTTCGGATCAAATCTAACATCTACAAAAAATTCTCCATTTTCCATGGAAAGCTGCTTAATTTGCTGGGTAACTTGTTCCGCTAACTTTTCCCCCGCTTGCTTGCGCTTCACTGAAATTTGCTCAGCTAATTGCACACACTGTTGGTGTGCGGCTCGCTCTTGTTCAATTAGTGCTTGTTCATTTTGTGAATGATCTAATAATTCTTGTAGTTCTTGCTGTAACTCTCGCATGATGTTGCCATAGTTGATTTGGCAACATGATGCTTACGTGAAAGTGAGATCGTTTTGGCTATGCGTTCATCTAATTCTTTTCAACATTTCTGGATCTTGTCTCGATATGATCCGCTGATTTCACTTCTGAGCTCGCTTCTGTACTTGAATAAGCGCTTCATTTAGCATATCTATAGGCTGATTGATAGCGAGTATCAACTTCCAGCTAAATCTTCTAAATCGCGAATAGCTTGATAAATCAAGCTATCAGCATTGACATTATCATCACTTAATACCTCTAGTACAGATTGAGAAAGCTCAGTTAACGATTCAGCATTTGAGAGTCTAGCGTGCGTTTCTTCCATCTCTTCAAATTCATTTTCTTTAATCGCAAATTCATCTAGCTCTTCCACTTGATATTGTAAAAAGCTGCTTACGCGTTTCATTTTCTGCACACTGTTGATGGTAATTTTTACGTAATTGATATTGCTTGCGCCAATATTGATAACTTTGCTGCATTTCTGCTAAATCAGCATGTAAATTCGCATAATTATCGATAAGCTCAATTGATATTCATTTTCAGCAAAAGTTGCGGTGCATGCTGTCCATTAAGATGGATTAAATACTGCCCAAGTTCTCGTAGTTGAGAAGCTGGTATCAGGGTGATTATTCACGAAAGCTTTAGAACGTCCTTCAAGGTTAATCATTCGACGCAAAATACACTCTTGAGGATTCTCTTCATCCAGTAACTCTCGCTCAGCAAGCCACTGATAAGCAGGGCTATTAGGCTGCATAAAGAAAGTCGCCGAAATATCTGCTTTATCTGCACCATGGCGAATCATGCTACTTTCAGAACGATAACCTAAACAAAGCCCAAGCGCATCAATCGCAATAGATTTACCCTGCACCCGTTTCACCAGTAATGACTGACATTCCTTGTTCTAGGGTCTAAAACTAGATGGCGCACAATAGCAAAATTATTGACAGAAAGTTGGGTAAGCATAATGAAAATCCCTGAATAAAAACCAATTTATTGATAATAATACCAGTAGTTTTTCAAACAGTAAATATACAAGAGGTAAAAAACGCTACATCTTGTGGGGGATATAGCGTAAAGAGTTGGAGTGATTACCTATTATTTTTGAAGTGAGTAGATGATAATAATTCTCAACAATTCAAGCAAGATAATTTACAAAAACTTACAAATGAGAATATTTCTCATTTAGACCTTATTGGTCACTTTTTCCTGAGAGGTTTTTTGCAGATCTTTTTGCTTTTTGACCGCTTGCGTTTTATTTTTCTTCGCCTTTTTCACCGTTTTCGGCTCTTTAAAAATAGACAATTTTTCTGTTGCTGTTGCTTTTGCCTTTTTCTGCCGTTTTTCCTACTTGAATACCTTTGCGAAAATTATTTAACAACGCAAAATCAATTTTCTCATCTAAATTTACGTTAATCACTTTTTACCCGAACAGGATCACCTATTCGATAAATAATGCCATTCCACCCACAAGGCGTTGTCTATCTGCATCATAGTGATAATAATCGTTCTCTAGTGTTGAGATATGCACTAAACCATCAATCAATAGCTCATTAAGTTTAACAAATAAGCCAAACCCTGTGACTGAAGAAATCACACCATCAAATTCTTCACCTAAGTGATCTTGCATAAATTCGCATTTTAACCAATCGGCTACTTCACGCGTTGCTTTCATCCGCGCGGCGCTCCGTTGCAGAACATTTATCGCCAAATTGATCCATATCATCTAAACGATACTGGTAGCCACCGCCATCCGTATAATTACGAATATTTCCCTCTCTTTTCAATTAAATATTTGATCGCGCGGTGTAACAAGAGATCAGGATAACGGCGAATCGGTGAAGTAAAAATGCGCATATTCGGTTAATGCTAACCCGAAATGCCCAATGTTATCTGCCGCATAGACCGCTTGTTTTAACGAGCGAAGCAACATTGTTTGAATAAGTTCACGATCGGACGGTCGGCAATTTGAGTCAATAATTGTGCATAATCTTGTGGTGTCGGATCTAACCCAACGGACCAAGTAATACCGCACTCTTTTAATAAAAGATTTAAAAGTTGGTTAATTTTTCTTCGCTTGGTTTGTCATGAATTCGATAGTGCTGGTTCATTCGCTTGTTCAACAAAACGTGCAGCTGCAATATTGGCGAGAATCATACACTCTTCAATCAATTTATGTGCATCGTTACGAATCAACAGGTTCAATACGCTCAATGCGCCCTTGTGGATTAAAATAAATTGATTTTTCGATTGTTTCAAACTCAATTGCACCACGTTTTTGGCGTGCTCCCACTAACACATTAAACATTGCATAAAAGCTCTTCTAAGTGCGGAACTAAAGGTGCATAACGTTCACGTAATAGCTCATCTCCTTGCAGGATTTTCCATACTTTTCGTATAGTTAAACGAGCGTGTGAATTCATAACAGCTTCATAAAAACGATAACCTGTTAATTCACCGCTTGCTGATACCGTCATTTCTGCGACTAAACAAAGCCGATCAACTTTGCGGATTTAACGAACAAAGCCCATTTGAAAGAATCTCTGGCAACATTGGAATAACTCGATTTGGGGAAAATAAACCGAGTTCCCACGGTTTGTCTGCTTCAATATCTAAAGCCGTTTTTTGGGCGTACATAATAACTGACATCAGAATAGCCACCCATAAGCGCCAACCCTCATTTTCTTTTTGTGCAAATACCGCATCATCAAAATCTCGTGCACTTTCGCCATCAATAGTCACTAATGGTAAATGGCGTAAATCCACACGGCCCTAACCCTAGCCTCTTCAGGCACCTCTTCTTGAAATTGTCGAATCTGTTTTTCAACACCTTCGCTCCAAACATGTGGGATATCGTGGTTTCGCAACGCAATTTCTATTTCCATTCCCTGCGCTAAATTATCCCCAAGTATTTCAGTAATCACGCCAATTGGACGGTGGGAACCCGATTTACGTGGTTGTAATTCCACGACTACCACTTGCCCCATTCTTCACCTAACCGCTCTGTTTCAGGAATCAGGATATCTTGCTGAATACGGCTATCATCGGGCACCACAAAACCAATCCCACTTTCTAGCGGCCAACAATGTGTTTTTGCGTGCTTCTAATACTCGTACAATCCGCACTTCTTTACGGCCACGTCGATCTGTACCATTAGGTTGAGCTAACACAAAATCACCGTGCATCACACGATTCATCTGTACATTGGGAATAAACCAATCATCGCCTTTATCTGCTCCTTCAACTTGCAAAAAGCCATACCCATCACGATGCCCTGTTACGGTTCCTTTAACTAAATCCATCCGGCAAGGCATAACAATTGCGTTTTAGTAAACACTAATCTGCCCATCATTTTCCATTGCTCTCAAACGGCGACGAACGCCTTCTATACGCTCTTCATCATAAATATGAAAAGCTTCTAACAAAGTCCTCTCGACTCATCAGGGGCATCAAATTCACGAATCGTTTGTAAAATAAATTCCCGCGAAGGCACGGGGTTTTCATATTTTTCTAATTCTTGTAGGTAATTCGGATCTATAATCATATTGTTCTCTTTTAAATTATGTGTTATTAGGCATTCTACGCTTTTCAAGATGTGTTACCTAATAAAAAGTTAAAACATTTGCAAAAACTCTACTTTTTGAACTTATGGAAAATCAATAGATGATAACAATTCTCAACTTACAAATTGAATTGTAAAATCTATCAATAGACCTTCATTTTCATTTTAAAATAGTTATAATGATAGTTGACAGAAACAGTCATCAATCGTGACTCCCTGTCCTATCTACATAACATAAAAATTTTTCACCCTAATTTATACATATTGACCTCATTAGAAGAGGATTTTTAAATAATAAGGAATTTTTAAGGTGAATAAACAAACCCTCTCTATCGCCATTTCATTAGCGATTACCTCATCAATTACTACCGCAAAAAACCGTTCAAGGAAACAATCAAGCAAGCAGTGACTCTGCTGTCGTTTTTGGGAGACGGCAACATTGTTTCTGGGCTAAGAGCAACGGCTGTCGGAACCAATAACAAAGCTAGCGTAGGCAGTGCTATCGCTATTGGTGTTGAATCTGAAGCAACCATTGCTGTACCTGCTAAGCTAACTCTGATAAACCTTCAAATCCTCTTGCCATTGGTACAAAAGCGAAAGCACAAGCTGCTGAGACTGTAGCAATTGGTGAAAGCGCGCAAGCCACTAAACAAAAATGCCAATGCATTTGGTTCACAAAGCAATAGCATCAGGTGAAAGTGCCTTAGCATTAGGTTCTGGCTCAAACGCGACCGCTGATTCTGCAGTTTCTATTGGTAATGATGCCAACGCAACTGCTAAATCATCCGTTGCAATCGGTGAATCGACTAATGCAACAGGCGTATTCTCCACTGCAATCGGTGATTCATCTAGCGCATCAGGTACTCGCAGCGTAGCAGTTTCAACTAATGCAAAAGCATCTGGTGAATCTAGTCTTGCAATCGGCACAGAGTCAAACAGCTCAAAAAGAAAATGCGATTGCTATTGGTCAAAAGCTCAAATGCTGCTAATGAAAAATGCTGTGGCAATTGGTGCTCGAGCTGACTCTTCTCATAAAAATGCCGTAGCATTAGGCAGTGCATCAACTACCAGAGATGCCACTAAAAGAAAACACAAGCGACTGTTGGTAGTATTACTTTATTCAGGTTTTGCTGGCACAGATGGTACCGCTGTAGTTTCTGTAGGGAAAAGATTTTACTCGCCAAATTGTTAATGTTGGTGCTGGTAATATTTCAGCAACCTCGACTGATGCCATTAATGGTAGCCAGTTATATGCTGTTGCTTCGCAAGTTTCAAAAACGGCGATAATATACGCAAATAACACAGTAAATATTACGAAAAATGCAGGCAATATCGCGAACAACACTGCAAACATCACCAAAAATGCAGATAATATCGCGAACAACACTGCTAATATCACAAAAATGCAGACAATATTGCAGAAAATAACACTGCAAAACATCACTCCAAAATGCAGGGGACATCGCAAACAACACTGCAAATATTTCGAAAAATGCAGGCAATATTGCGAATAACACTGCAAATATCACAAAAAATGCAGATAATATCGCGAACAACACTGCTAATATCACAAAAAATGCAGACAATATTGCAAATAACACTGCAAACATCAGCAAAAATGCAGGCAATATCGCGAACAACACTGCAAACATCACCAAAAATGCAGACAATATCGCGAATAATACGCAGCTAATTAACCAAAACACGCAAAAAATATTGCTAATAACAAAAATGCAATTAACCAACTAGAACGCCGAGTAAACGATACCGATCGTAAAATCAATCGTGTTGATCGTCGCTCTCGTGCAGGTATTGCTGGTGTTGCGGCAATTGCCTCTGCACCGAATGCGCGTAAAGATGGTAAAGAGCATGATTTCTGCGGGTGTAGCACATCATCGTGGCGAAAGCGCTATTGCAATTAAGGCATCACGTAACTCTGATAACGGTAAGTGGTCAAAGCAACGTAAATGGTGCGAGCGATACTCGCGGACAATTTACAGTGGGTGCTGGTGTCGGTTATGAGTGGTAATCTTCAGACTAATAACAAGGTTGTTCTTCGGAACAACCTTTTATTTTCCACAAGCGGTCAAATTTGATCTCAAAAATTTGCAAAAGATATGCAAACTTGACCGCTTTCATGAATAAACTGCTATCCAAAGCGACTGGCTTTCAGACGGCATTATCAAAACCTTGCCGATCTTCATTTCCACCAATCTAGTCGCAGTAATTATCTGGACACTTCAGATTTCTCACTATTCCATGCCACTGGTGCTCGGCATTGTGCAGGGGGTTAGTTGATTTTAGATAATAGCCTGTCTGGCCGCTTCAAAAACCTCATTTTAACGCTCATTGCTTTTGCGACTTCTTGTTGGGGAGCAACCTTAGCGCTTAGCTATGGCTGGCTGTTTATTCCATTTGCGACCATTTGTGCATTTGGTCTGGTAATGCTTGGGGCATTAGGTCAGCGATACAATACCATTGCTTTTGGTACATTAGCCGTAGCAGTTTATACCTCTCTAACTTATAGCGAAAAATAGCTCGTCTATATTAAATATGGCGATGATACTTACCGGTACGCTACTTTATGGTTTAATGGCAATGTTGGTGCATATCATTTTTCCTAATCGCACAGTACAAGAAAATCTTGCCCGCTCATATGAAGCATTGAGTGTTTATTTACAAGCAAAATCTGCCTATTTCGATCCAGACGATGATGATTTAGCACAAAAACAGATGCTCCTAGCACAAGCGGATACGCAGGTAGTCAACGTTTGACCAAACTCGGCTTTCTCTTCTATCGACTACAACGCCATACTCGCCAAAAACGCACGCAGCGAATGTTGCGCTACTATTTCACAGCACAAGATATTTTTAGAGAGGCGAGTTCTAGTCATTATCAATATTACGAGTTATTTAGCGCACTTAATAACAGCGACTTAATGTTCCGTTTCCAACGAGTGTTAGAGCTGGAAGCAGCAGCTTGCTTACATATTGCTTATGCACTACGCCACGGGGAAATTTATCAACATGGCATTCGCGTGGAAAAAGCCTTACAAGGGCTCTTTAACTCGCTAAATTACCATCAAGAACAAGGGGCTAAAAAATATCCACCGCTGGTTCTCTATTGCAGAAAACCTCCGTAACATTGAAGGGCAACTTAACCAAATTGAATCAGGGTGAAGATGAAGAACAAGCGGTCGAAATTCGCAAAAATTTAACAAAAATCCGACCGCTTGGTGGGTGAACCCGTTTCTGGCTTTTCGTAATATGATTCGTGCTGTATGGGCACAATGCACGCTTTCATCGCAGCTCTTCGCCATGCGGTTCGTATTGCCTTTGTGGTAGGGATATGTGGCAGCCTAGTGCCACTTTTCCAGCTTGATAACAAAGGCTATTGGATTTTTACTGACTGCCATTTTTGTCTGCCAACCCTAACTACTCCGCCACCAAAAACGCCTTATTCAGCGGGTTGTCGGCACAATTTTAGGCGTATTGTTCGGAATGTTAGTGCGAGAATATTACATTACTTCCACACTTGAAGCGAAACTGGGACTAATTGTCATTAGTGGCAGCCTTTATACCTTCTTCCGTTTCCGAAATTATGGTTTCTCTACTTGCTATATTACGATTTTAGTCTTAGTTAGCTTAGATATTACAGGCATTGGCGCGGATGAAGGTATTTTACCTCGAGTGTTAGATACCTTAGTTGGCACCGCGATTGCGTGGTTTGCGGTTTCATTTATCTACCCAGACTGGAAATACTTAAATCTGCATGAGAACTTGAAAAATACCTAAAAAGCTAGCGGGCATTATTTGCGTCATATTATGGCGCAACTGCAATTTGGCTATAACGATAATCTTCCATATCGCATTGCAAGACGAGATGTGCAGAACTATATTTCAGCCCTCAGTGGCGCAATTTCCAATATGCATAGCGAGCCCAAAAATATCAAGATGCGCTCAGTTTTTGCCCCCAACATTATTAGGGGTGACTTATACGCTATTAAGTTATATTTCAGCATTAGGCGCCTATCGAATAGCGCAAGCATCGCTAGATCGCCAATTAGATTTCTCAGCCTTGTTTTATACTCAAGGAAGAGAAGTTGCTAATTGGATTGAACGTATTGCAGAAGGAAAAACAACCTCTGCCAAAATGGACGATCAACTGGCCATGATTGCACAAGAATTGAACCACTTTGAGCAAAACACATCAACAAAAAGTAATGCATCCGCATTGGTATTGATTCAGCAATTGCGTTTAATCGTGGAATTACTCCCGCAACTGCAAACATTAGTAGCAAAAGAAAAACGCTATCATCAACAAGAAGAGATAGAAAAATAAGGCGGACTAATCGCCGCCTTATTTAATGTCGCAAAATAATTTCACAGGCGATTTTCTGATTTTTAACTTTATGCCCTTGTAAGCGTGCTTGAATCATTTCAAAGGCTTGATGGGCAATTTCTTCGTGTAGCTGTTTAATCGAATGAACCTTAAACGGTAATGCATTGAGCATATGATGATCATCAAAGGTTGCCAAGACTAATTCGCCGTTAAGCACTTTATTTGTGTAATGATGCTCCGTTAAACAACGCAGCACTCCTTCCATTAACGTATAAGCGCCCGTAAACACCGCTTGTGGCAAACGCCCTAACTGCTCCACCGTTTCTTTCATCATTTCATAGCCGGAATCCGATTGGTAATCTTTTATGCAAAAATCCAACCGCTTGTCGGCGTAAGTTTTCGCTTGCTCCAACCCTTCATAAAAACCTTCAAGCGTGAAAGCGCTTGGTGAAAAGCAGCTGCCCGCCGAAATAATAAAAATTCATTCAGCTCATAAGCACGCACAATATTTTCTACTAATTGAGCAATGTAAGGCGTGTCGTCACTTGCCAACGACGGAATAGTTAACGTTGGAATATGACGGTCAATTTGCACAATCGGCGTATGTTTAATCACTTTTCTATAATAGCTGGCATCTTGATGTGTTGGCGCAGTGACAATCAGATCAACCTGTCTATCCAATAATCGCTCGATCACCATTTTCTCTTGTTGCGGATCATCATCTGAACAAGCAATCAGCAAGTACAATCCTTGCTGGCGACAAAGTTTTTCTAACGTTTTTGCGGTTAATGCAAAACCATAGTTGGTTAAATCTGGTACTACCAAGCCAATTACATTGGTGCGCTGTGCTTGAAGCGCTTTGGCATAAGCATTCGCGCGATAGCCATGTTTTTCCACAACTTGGCGGACTTTTTCTTGTGTTTCTGGGCTAATCCGAAAACGGTCACTTTTTCCCATTTAGCACCATGCTGACAGTCGTTTTTCGATAATCCTGTTAGCTGTGCAATATCATTCAGTGTTAAACGTTTTTACTGGGGGCATCCATAGTTATCCGTAATATGGGTGTCTGAAAAATCGGTTGCCGATGCCATCAGCTGGCATCAGCACTCCATCATATTTGAATTAAATATCCAATAAGTGAATTGGCATCACTTGAGCAATTTTTCGCTGTCATTGGACGCGAAGCACTAACGCTATTTGTGCGCTGGCGAATAAAGAAGCGAGAAGTCATCACTTTTTCGCCACCATTAAGAAAAATTTCCACCACAGAGCGGTCGAAGTAAATATCAATTCGTTCTAATTTCTCCACTTCACAATGGCGCACGCTATCAAATTTTAAACTATCCAATCTGTTTGTTCGGTTTGGCTACGGTCAAGGGTCACTTTACCGTTAGCATAACTGAGCTGTAGTTGCCCAAAAGAAAGTCAGATCAAGCGGTTGATTTTTCAACTTGGTTTGCAAATAGCTAGTATCTAAATTTTGCAATTTCTCCTGATAATTCGACCGCTTGTAAGGTGGAAGTTTTTCACGATTGGACGTTTGCTTAATCGCACCATTTTCCACGGAGATTTGGCGTGGCATGGTTAACATAGAGTGCCATTTGAATTCATCTGTCGGGTAAGTTAAATCTGGCAATCCCACCCAACCAAACAGAATTCGGTCAGAATTTTTGCACCGTTTGTGGGGCATAAAAATCAAAGCCGTAATCTAATTCTTCAATACATTCCGCTACCAAAACATTATCGGTTAATTTTGCCTAAAGCATAAGTGGCGTGGTAATTATTTTTGGTAACGATTTGCTTTCACGTAATTTCCTTGCGGTGACCAGACAAAACAGTCTTTCCCGCCAAGCTGGAAGAGATCAGGACACTCCCACATAAATACATGCTCGTTATTAAAAATCTTGCACCAACAACTCACCGATTAAGCGCGGTGTATCTTGCAAATTATCCATTTCATAGACTAAGCAAGTTTCCGTTAAATTCTCACGCTGCGCCCCTAATACAAAACGAATTTTGCCTTCTTTCGTCACACTATGGTTTAGGATCGCGCACATGTTCCGTGTAACCGTTTGGTGCTTTGTCAATAATGCAGCGTTTTTCTAGTAATTTGCCGATTTATCAAAAATCGCAATATTTTGATGTGGAATGCGCGCATTATCGCTTGGTCGGCGCGTGTTGCCAGTATAAAAACGCAACAATTTGATCTTCCCATAAAATCGCCCCACCAGAATAGCAGCCATGCGATTCAAATAATTCATCAGGAATGAGCAAATCCCCCGATCAAAGGTTTGAAAAATCTTTGGTTATAAAATGCGCCCAGTGTTTCATTCCATGTATTGCATCATAAGGGAACCACTGCGCAAAATATGATATTTCTCACCATCAAAAGATTAACCCATTTGGATCGTTAAATAGCCCTGTTTTAGGGTGCTAAATGGTAAATGGGGTAAAAATCTTGGTCAGATAAAACCGTTTGACGAACCGCTTCTAATTCGCCTTCTGTTTGAGCGTGCAAATTTTTGTATTTGCCTTGATTGAAAAATATGCATGAGGTGGCATCCTGAAAGTGCCCTCTCGCGATAAATTCACGAGAGGGATAAAGAAGGAAAAATATGTCAAAATTAGTTTGCTAAAAATGCATCTAATTGTGCTTTTATTCAGCAAGGCAGCCATCGCCCCTTTAGCTGTAGGTTGCAAGCGCACCCGAGGCATTAGCCTTAGCGAATAACACTAACCAATGCGTCTTCATTTTTCCAGTCGCTGACTTCAGAAAGTCCAGCTAGTAAACCACTAACAAATGCATCACCAGCTCCAGTTGTATCAACAGGTTGTAGCGCCTTGCCTGCAACTAATTGACTCTTACCGTTGAAATAATAAACCGCACCATCTTTTACCTAAAGTCACAATAATCAATTTTTCTGGATATTGCGAGGTAATAACATGCGTTGCTTCTTCTAAAGTGGTGGTATTCGTTAATAAAGTGAGCTCTTCTTCAGAAAAATTTTAAAATATCTGCCATGGCAACAACTTGATTTACAACCGTTTTCATCTCTTCTAAAAGAAGGCCAAAGCGAATCGCGTAAATTCGGGATCAAAGGAGAAGAAACCACCCGCTCCTTTAATTCGACGAATGGCTTCAATCGTTGTTGAACGAGATGGCTCATGAATCAAGGCAATTGAACAACAGTGTAAGAAATCTCCCGCTTGAAATGGCGGTAAATCCCCAACTTCTAAAAATTGGTCAGCACTTGATTAACCATAAAGGTAAAGCTACGCTCACCGTTGTCTAATCCAACAATCACGGTTGAAGTGCGGTGATTAGGGTCTAAAATCATATGCTCAGTAGAAACATTCTCAGCATTGAGCGTTTCTTGCATAAACTTACCAAGCGGGTCAAATCCAACTCGGCCGATAAAAGCTACGTCACGACCCAATCTTGCTACACCAACTGCCACATTGGCTGGTGCACCACCTGCGCATTTTAAATAATGATTTTCGCCATCGGGAATTAAATCCACGACCGCATCACCTGTTACCCAAATTTTGCTCATAACTCGTTCTCTTTTGAAGTAAAAACAATAAAAACATCTTAGCTAAAACGATTTAGCTTTGCAAATTAAATGGAAAAATTTGACCGCTTGTTTACACGAGTTTTGTGATCTAGCTCTCATTTTTATGTTTATTTTTACGCTTAGAGAGTTTATCAACTAAATCCCTTTGCCTAAATACTGTGCTTCATCAAACTCAAATACTGGCAAACCTAACTTAAAAGCGAATCGCTAATAAACGAATGCTAAAACCTAATAATAACGTTAAAAAGCACCACAATATTTTGCGACCAACCTAGAGGATTGTAATCCCACATAAATGCATGAAGAGAGAAAAGAAACACTGGCATAAAGTTCTTTACGAAAAACCAAAGGGATGCGGTTACAGAGCAGATCACGCAACACGCCACTAAAAGCGCCCGTAATGACAGCGGCTACGCTGGCAATCAGTAAGCCATAGCCCATATCTAACGCAACTTGCGCACCAATAATCGAAAAGACATTAACCCCGCGCATCAAGCACTAAGAAAATCGTACGAAATAATAACCTAAAAACGGCGCAATAAACATGGTAAAGACTGCCGCACCTGCCACAATCATTAAATATTCTGGATAGTGCCACCCAACCAAGCGGATAATGCCCTAGCAATACATCACGAACTGAACCACCCCCAATGGCAGTGACTGAAGCTATAATAATCACGCCGAACATATCCATTTTTCCCGCCCTGCGGCTAAAGGCGCCAGTAATGGCTTCTGACTGTAATCCCGATAATATAAAGTACAAATAACATAGGTAAAAATATCCTTAAAAAGCACCGCTTGCACTATGATAAGCGAGAAAAAGGATGAACTCCAAACCTTTCGTAAAGAAAAAGAATCCCGCCTTTTTCCTCTAGCCAAAAAGCGTCAAAAATCGTTATATTGCACGCTTTTTTGGGCAGGGCAACCTGCGTGTTTTTATCTCTAACAGAGGCGCAAAAAAATTGAAACAAATTTTTGGCTAAAATTGCTCTTGTGGGCATGGCATTCTCAGCAATGGTCGCTCAGGCGGCTGAAAAGCTGTATGTTTATAACTGGACGGAATATGTTCCTTCTTCGTTATTAGAACAGTTTACTAAAAGAAACCGGCATTGAAGTGATTTACTCTACTTTTGAGAGTAATGAAGAGATGTATTCTAAACTCAAACTCTCTAACTCAAAAGAGGTTACGATATTGTTTTTCCATCGAGCTACTATGTTGGCAAAATGGCAAAAGAAGGCATGTTAAGTGAATTAGATAAATCAAAATTAACTAATTTAAAAATGTTTCGCCTGATTTAATGGGAAAAACCATTCGATCCAGAAAAATAAATATTCACTTCCTTATGTTTACGGTTTAACCGGTATTGGCGTGAATGCAACAGATATCGATCCAAGTACGATTTCTAGCTGGGGCGATTTATGGCGTGATGAATACAAAAGGCAAATTGTTGCTCATGAACGATCCGCGTGAAGTATTCCATATCGCATTATTGCTAGACGGTAAATCACCAAATAGCGAAAACGAAGCGGAAATTAAAGCGGCTTATGAGCGCTTACAAAAATCGTTCGAACGTGCTCGTATTTAACTCTGATTCGCCAGAAATGCCTTATTTACAAGGTGAAGTTTCTGTCGGAATGCAATGGTCTGGCTCGGCACATCGTGAAACAGCGAAAAACCCAGATTTAAAATTTATTTTTCCTGAAAGAAGGGGCTGTACTTTGGATGGATAACTATGTCATTCCAAAAGGTGCGGAAAAATAAAGAAGCAGCACATAAATTTATTGATTTCTTATTACGCCCTGAAAGTGCAAAAGAAGTGATCGAAACCATGGGCTTCTCAATGCCTAACGAAGGTGTAAAAGCATTACTTTCTTCAGAATTGGCCAATGATCCTCTTATTTTCCCGCCATCGGAAGAAATCAATAAAGGGATCTTACAATCAGATGTTGGTACAGCGGTAGAAATCTACGAGAAATACTGAATCTGCTAAAAACTGGCGGAAAAATAACCGCTTGTATGCTGGCTATTATATAGCTTAGATGACGATTTTACTGGCATAAGTCATTGTGCCGTTTTTCCTAATATTGGTTCTAATGTGAATTGGAGCCAATATTTTTATTCGACATATAGAGATCTTTCATGTCAAATCATCAATCTTTAACAGCAAATCCAGCGCCATTAGGTTTATGTGGTTTTGCTTTAACAACTTGGCTTTTTAAGCTTAATCAACAATGGCACCTTTTGGTGGTGAAAATGTTGGTCTAGTATTAGCAATGGGCTTAGCTTTTGGTGGCTTAGCTACAAATGCTTGCAGGACTTTTAAATTCTCAAAAAGGCAACACTTTCGGTTTCACTGCATTTACTAGCTACGGTGCATTCTGGATTTCATTTGCACTATTTAAAAATCTTCTTTGCTGAAGGCGTAAGTGTCGCTTTCGTTGGTTGGTACTTAATTGCTTGGGGGACATTTACTTTAATGATGTTTATCGGCACTTTAGCAAAAGCGCGTGCACTACAAGCTATCTTCTTAGCATTAACCATCACCTTCTACTTATTGGCAGCTGGTGACTTTACTCACAATACAACCATCACCAATATTGGTGGTAACTTTGGTTTATTAACTGCCTTTATTAGCTTTCTACTTAGCCGCAGCAGATATCATTAACGATAGCTTCGGCCGTGAAGTTTCACCAGTGGGTAAGCCAAAATAATTTAATCGAAAACAAAGGGCGAATTTATTTAATTCGCCCTTTTATTTATCTAGATTGCTACTTTTTAGGGACCTAATCCTTCCGCAATAATATGCCCATTCACATAGTACTTAGTAAAGATAACATTGCCATCTTTATCAAAAATATTTCCACGTTCCTTGCTCTACACCATTTTTAATTCGCCTTGTGAGATAAGTGTTCCTGATTCATCATAATATTTAGTCGTTTTGACGCCATTTATTTCAACCACCTCCGATTTTATATTACCGTTAGATGAAAAGTCTGATTATCTATTGTTGAACGAATATGTGCCGTAGCAGAACCAATACAAAAAGTGCTCAAAAAACAGTAAATAGAGATTTTTCATAGCTAATTTCCTCATATTAAATAGAGAGTCATCAAAGTAATTTCTGGAAAAAGTATAACCTAACAAAACAAACGTGTAAAGTGGAGCTTTTTACTTTTTATTTGTTTAGAACATAAAATTTACAAAACAAGCGGTAAAATTCGTGAGAATTTTACTCATTGACCAAATCCTGATACTAAACTACTTATGTGATCAGCTTCACAACTTTGACATAAAGTATCATGAAAAGCTTGTAATGCTAGAAAATCAGCGTATTTTTCTATCTATTTTTATTCAATATAAATCACTAAGCGGTCGGGTTTTTAGTAGAAATTTGCAGATTTTGGGCTAAATTCACCCGCTTGTTATATCTTTTAATTATAACAAGAGGCGTTTTGTTCTTTACTCATGAAATAAGAACAGGTAACCTTGCCTCCAATTTTTCCGATTTTAGGAGACAGTATGAAATTAAATCGAATCACTTCTATCGCAGCAGGTTTAGCAGCAGTATTTGCATTAGCCGCTTGTAATGAAGAAAAACAGAAAATACGAGTGCAAAAATACCGAAAAACATTTGTGAACTGTGTAAGTCGCTCCCCACAATTCTTTAGCCCAGCATTGGCAATGGATGGCATCTCTTATAACGCCAGCTCACAACAAGTTTATAACCGCTTAGTAGAATTCAAACGCGGTTCAACAGAAATTGAACCTGCTTTAGCAGAACGTTGGGATATTTCTGAAGATGGCTTAACTTATACATTTCATCTACGCAAAGGGGTAAAAATTCCACTCAAATAAAGAATTCACACCAAGCCGTGAGTTTAATGCCGATGATGTGGTGTTCTCATTTAACCGCCAATTGAGATCCGAATCATCCTTATCACAATGTATCAAAAGCAACCTATCCGTACTTTAAGGCAATGAAATTTCCAGCATTGTTAAAATCGGTAGAAAAAGTCGATGATCAGACCGTGAAATTCACATTAAACAAACGTGATGCAACTTTCTTATCTAGCCTCGGATGGATTTCACATCGATTTACTCTGCGGAATATGCGGATGCTATGTTAAAAAGCCGGTAAACCTGAAACGATAGATACCACACCAATTGGTACTGGGCCATTTGCTTTCACGGGTTATGTATTAGATCAGGCGAGCCGTTATGTTACCCATAAAGAATATTGGAAAGGAAAAGCGGATTTTTGACCGCTTGATTTTTGAAATTGTCCCTGATGCGACCACACGTTATGCCAAATTGCAAGCTGGACAATGTGATCTCAATGGACTTCCCTAATGCTACTGACATTGAGAAGATGAAAAGGATCCAAAAATTCAGCTGTTATCTAACCCAGGACTTAACATTGCGTACATCGCTTTCAATAACGAAAAAGCCCCGTTTGATAATGTAAAAAGTGCGCCAGGCCTTAAATTTAGCTGTGGATAAAAAGCGATTATTGATGTGGTTTATCAAGGTGCTGGTGTAGCTGCAAACAGTCCACTACCGCCAACAATTTGGGGTTACAATGCAAACTTGCCGCCTTCTGAACACAATATTGAGAAAGCAAAAACAATTATTAGCTGAAGCGGGTTATCCAAATGGTTTTGAAACCGAACTTTGGGTACAACCTGTTGTGCGTGCATCTAACCCAAAACCCACGCCGTATGTCTGAAATTATTCAAGCAGACTGGGAAAAATTGGCGTAAAAAGCGAAATTAGTGACCTATGAGTGGGGCGATTATTTAAAACGTGCGAAAGCTGGTGAACTCACTGCAGGTACTTTTTGGTTGGTCTGGTGATAATGGTGACCCCGATAACTTCCTTTCTCCACTATTCGGTGCATCTAATATTGGAAATAGCAACTATGCGCGCTTTAATAGCCCAGAACTAGAAGCGATGTTAGAGAAAGCGCTTGGACTAACCGATAAAAAAACGAGCGTGCAAAAATCTGATGAGCAAGCGCAAGTTTTATTACGTGAACAAGCGCCATGGATTGATGTTGCCCACTCCATTAACTTTGCGCCAGTAAGTAAACGTGTCCAAGATTATAAACAAAGCCCATTTGGTTATACTTTATTTATACGGCACTAAATTAACAGATTAAATAATATTTAATATACAAAAAGCCACTAAGTTTATTTCAACTTAGTGGCTTTTTATGATTTAACTAGAACACTTATTCTCTCTAATCGCTTCAAATTTACAAAGAGTTTTGTAAATTTTGTGAACTTTTGCTTAATTAAGAAACTCTATTGAAACACATATTATTCTGAAATTTAAATTTTTCTAGCTTTGTCATATTTTTTGTCAGGGCAAAACATTTTAAACTAAAAATATTGTGGATATTATTCAATGAAGCATTCATCTTTAGCGCTTTCACTATTGGCTTTGTGTGTTAGTCAAGCCGTCAGCGCCACTATGACCCAAACAGATATAAAACGTGAAGAAATTATTATTTTCTCACGCCAAGGGGGAAGCGCAACTTAACCAAGCCATTCCACAACTGCAAAAAGTTATATCAGCAAACCCATGACAGCAAAGTCCGGGACGATTTAATTACATTATTGGTTCGTCAATCTCGCTTTCAAAGAGGCGGTAGATGTTTGTGCTTCATGCGCCAATAGCCATTTTTCTGAAAACGAATTAGAAAAACCTCGCTAAAGCGTACCGAATGGTAAAAATCCACAAAAAATCATTAGCACTGTATAGTTTACTTGCTCGAAAAACAGCCTAATAACCCTAACGGATTATTAGGTAAAGGTTTGGTCGCAACCGAACTGGGCGAATATGCAAAAAGCCAAACAAGCACTCAATCAATATCGCACTAAATTTGGTGCTGATGATGCTTTTAAAGAAGCCAATAGCTACCTACTCAACAAAAACTGAACCCGATGTAGCAAAAAACTAGGCCGTTGGCAAGATGAACTAAAAGAAAAATCCGAAAAATACACGACTTGCTTTAGATCTCTATCGCCTTTCTGCCAAATTGAGCGTTCGTCCACTACAAGATAAGCTGGTCGCAACCTACCCTGAACTGTTTTAGCGAAAAAGATAAGCGATGGTTAGCTCACGATGAAATTATTACTTCAATTCGTGGCAACACCAGTTTAAAAACGCTGAATTAGAACAAGCTCTATCAGCAATTAAGCGATTTAATGGCGCAAACAGACAGCCAAAACCCGCTTTATATCCAAGCACTTAGTGATCGTATATCTGTTGCAAAACCGCCTGAATGACAATAAAAAGTCATGGCGGATTACCGTCATTTAACTGAATTAAATCAGCCTATCCCCGCTTATGTTCAAGAAGCTTATGGCGATACCTTATTACGCCAAGGTTCCCTCATCAAGCCTTAGCGGTTTATCAAGAGATGGAAGCGAAGCCCGTAAAGCCTCTCCGACAAAGAAGTGAGAAGTGCACTATTGTTTAAATTAGTTGCTGCATCAAGCGATGCTGGGCTATTTAAACAAGCACAGCACTATCAAGATCAAATTAAAAGAGTTACCTCAAATTTGGGATTTTCACTAAAACAACCCGTTTAGCAAACCCAAATTACGACCGTAGTTTTTACAACCAAGTGAACCTACATAACTGGCGTGGCAATAAAACCCAAGCATTCTCTCTTTCTAGAAAATCGCTTAACGAACATCACGCCAGGTGATCCGTGGGCAATGTTAGCGTATAGCGAATTAGAGGCGTCTCGCCATCGCTATGATGATGCGGTAGAAATGGCAGAAAAAGCAAAATTCTACTTAAAAGAAGAAGAGCAAATTTTATCGCAATCAACTTGGCAGTATTGCTTTTAGCCCAAGGCAATTACGCTTATGTTAAAAATTAGTAAACAGTTATAGCGAGAAAGACAAAGAAGATTCAGCCTCATTCTTAAAAACAATATCAAGAAGCAAGAAGAGCACGTTTTACTGCCTCACTTGGGATTTCTCATCCAAAAGATGTACTACCAGCCAAAACGGCAAGCAATGAGCTTACCCAAGAATACTATCTCTCTTCGCCAATGACTGAAGATGGACATTATGTTTACGCACATCAGTTTGAGGCTAGAGTGCCCACTGACAGCGAAACATTACGTCTGCAACGTTTTCGGGCTTAGGGGCGCATGCTAATTTCTATCCGTTTAATCTTGGTATGGAATTAGGTTCAGGCACACGCTTAAACAAGAAAAAGCTATGCTTCCTTTAACATTGATTATCTACTGAATCAGTACTGGCAATTCAGTGTAGCAGCAAACATCAATAGCCAAAGCACACCGATTAAAGCTATTCGTCAAGGCGTTTATGCAAATGATTATGGTTTTTCGACCGCTTACACCTTCAGCAATCGCTTCCAAGTGGGCGCTGGTGTAAACCAAATGAAATTGATGATGGCAATACACGCAAAATGGCAAATGTTTGGTTGAATGTAGAAACCTATAAGCATGACCGCTGGACATTAAAACAACGGTGTTCGTTACGACTTCCAACGTAACCAATTTACGCCTTCTGCTTATTACTACAACCCAGCTAAGACGCAAAGCCTAGAGTTTTCTAGCGACTTAAGCTATTACCAACCGTTCGATTATGGTGTCACACTCACCCATCATCTACGCGGAAATGTAGGACGAAATAAACAGTTAGAACAAACCAACGTGACGAACAACTGGTGTAACCAAAACTGGTGTGAAAGAAAAATAGTGCAAACCACATGGGCAGTCAGCTATGGACACGACTGGAAACTGAATAAAAACTTTCGCTTTTTCATGAAATTGGTCGTAAGAGAAAAATATGTACGACGTGTAAGCGAAATGAATAACTACGGAAATGTAAATCTTTTCAGTCTCTTTTAATTTTTGAGCAATTAAACATGAATTTTTAAAAATACTCGGTGAATGTTAACGCTTAGCTTTTTCATTAATGACGGGAAAAAGCTTTCGCACAAGATAACTATAGCGTACTCGCTTATCACTCTGTGGTAGATGAAAGTGCGCCTAAATCACAACAACTTTTTATCTCACAAACTATTCCTGTACAAAAACTGATTAGCCATTTTAACTGGTTAAAAGATAATCGGTTATAACGTGATTAGCTGGCAACAAGTCATTGATGCCGAAAAAGGCAAAAGGCACTCTGCCACCAAAAGCGGTTGTGCTCTCTTTTGATGATGGCTATGAAACAATGTATAGCGTAGTTTATCCTCTACTAAAAGCCTATCAATACCCAGCCGTCTTTGCACCAGTAACCAAATGGATTAACACGCCTGCTGGTGGAAAAATCGATTATGGAAATCAAATGCTGATCGTGCAACCTTCTTCAGCACTTGGGCACAAATTAGTGAAATGCGTCGCAGCGGGTTAGTTGAGATTGCCCTCACATTCTTATGATTCACATCATGGTGTCATTGCAAACCCAACTGGCAGCCAACAACCTGCAATGCTTGCTCCCTATTTACCAAAAATGGCAAATATGAAAGCGAAGCACAATACAAAAGCTCGTGTTAATCAAGATTTACGTCGCTCTGCCAATGATATTGCAAAACAGGCTGGTAAAGCACCAAGCATTATTGTTTGGCCTTACGGCGCGTTTAACAATATCTCGATTGAACAAGCAAAATCTGCTGGAATGCCTTACTACTTTACGCTTAAAGAAAAATTAACCGCGTTGGAGATGCACATGTTGGTCGTTTCTTAGTCGATGCTGAAACGGAACTTGGTGTGCTTAAAAACTATTTAGAGCGTACTGAAGATCCACATAACACAACTGTTGAGCGCGTGTTACAAATTCGCTTAGACGAAATTGATGACCCAAATCCGCACAGTTTGAGAAAAATTACAACGCACTCATTAACCGCGTTTACAAATCGGGCGTAACAACTGTTTATCTTTCAGGCTTCTCTGATCCAAAATCAGATGGCGTGATTGATGCAGTTTACTTCCTAACACCGTATTACCGGTTAAAGCCGATCGTTTCAGCCAAGTTGCTTGGCAGTTACGCAAACGAGCAGGCGTAAAGTGTATGCGTGGATGCCTTCTTCATTAAACAACTTACCACCGCAAGCTCGCACAGAGTCCGCAATGATGAACCTGTTCAAGTCATTAGCTTTATACACGAAATTTGATGGCGTGTTTTTGATGACCATCTCAATCCGAATGATTGGGCGAGCCACGATGCTTCAACAATACGCCTAACAGAAAAATGCAAAAATGCCATGGCGCCTTATTTTTATTGGGCAACGAAAATATTAAAACTGCACGAAATCTGAATCCACAAGCGGTCGATTTTACACAAACTTTTTGCAAATTACCGCCAAGCATACAACATAGGTTGTTGTGAATGTAGAAGATAATCCAAAACCATCATTGAAACGTGCAACAACATCAACCGTGCCTGAATAAAATTATTTTTAATTTTAACAATGAGGAGAACGGGCAACTCATTTCCAGCCATCAACTAATAGAAAAACCAAACAATTAGAAAAAGCTGGCTTAATGAATTTAAGTTACACGTTTAATCATTTTTAACGGAAGAAAAACATTAAATGAATTGAAACCTTATATTTCAACGAATAGAGATGTAACAAGGAATTAGTTATGCAAACACAATTTGATCATTGAAGCAGTTGGTTTATTTATTTTGCTTATCCCGCTTTAATGGCATTTTATTGGGCAACGGCTGGCATGGTCTACTTTACCTTTAAAGAGCGCATATGGTGCCACCGGGCTTTTTCTAAAATGAAAGAAGAATTTGTGCCAATGGTTAGCCTCATGGTGCCTTGCTATAACGAAGGCGACAACTTAAATGAATCTATTCCGCACTTATTAAGCTTGAAAATATCCAAACTATGAGCTGATTTTTATCAATGAGAAGGACAGATAACACGGGCGAATTGATTGATTTATGGGCTAAAAAGATAGCCGCATTGTTGCACCACACCAAAGCGAACTCAGGAAAAGCAAGTGCACTCAATCATGGTTTAAGTATTGCGTAAAAGGCAAATATGTTGGCTGTATTGATGGTGATGCTGTGTTGGAATACAAAAGCACTAGATTACATGGTGCAATCGCTGAAGCTGATCAAAACTATGGTGCCGTGACGGTAACCCGCGTGTACGCAACCGCAGTACGGTTTTAGGTATGTTGCAGGTTTCTGAATTTAGTTCCATTATTGGTTTAATCAAACGGGCACAATAGCTTAATGGGCACTATTTTACCGTTTCAGGGTGTGCTGTTTATTCCGTAAAGATGTAATGCATCAAATCGGTGGTTGGAGTACCAACATGATCACAGAAGATATTGACGTGAGTTGGAAAATCCAAACTGCCGGTTTAGATATTTATTACGAACCACGAGCACTCTGTTGGACATTAATGCCAGAAACGATGACCGGTTTATTTAAACAACGCTTACGTTGGGCACAAGGCGGGACAGAAACGATGCTCAAATACTTTCCCACAAATTTGGCGTTGGAGAAACCGCCGTCTTTGGCCAATGTGTATGTAGAGTATATCGTTACCGCTATTTGGGCCGTTCTACTCACCATTGCTTCAGCTTGTTGGGTAGCAAGTCTAATGGATTACAACAATTTAAAGAACTTTCTTAATCCATTAGTCATCAAACCAACATTATCGATTTTATTCTTAGCCTTCTTCATGCAGATGTTCTTTAGTATGTATATCGACTCTCGCTATGAAAAAGGGGTTTGGAAATACGCCTTGGTCTGTATTTGCTACCCATGGTGGTACTGGATGCTCAATACCGTCACCCTACTTTGCGGTATTCCAAAAGCGATTTTTAGAAATAGAATGCGCCTAGCAACTTGGACCAGTCCGGATCGTGGCGTTTAAGAAATAATAACAACCTTATAGGGAGGAAATCATTACCAATGAGCAGCATCGAATTACAACAATTAATGGTTATCAACAAACGTAATCAGCTTAGCTGGCAAATTAAACTCAAAAAGTTTGCTCCTCGATTTAGCCGCATGGACAGTTTGGGGATATTTGGTTTTATTTTATCATCAGCTATTTTTGATAAAAATTTTCCTTAGCCCAATCGTGGCTAATCTTTTACCTTTTCAGAAGTGCTTATTTATGCCTTCTATTTCGTATTCAGCCTATTGATTACGGCAATCATCTGGTCTCATATCTCAAGAGATAAGACAAGAGAAGCTTAATCAACAAGCGGTTTGGATTTTTGCAAAGATTTGTCAAATCCGACCGCTTTGTGTATATATGCGCCTTATTTCTTGCCGAGTTCCCTTTACCTCGGTACTTTCACTACGGATTATTATGCAATTATCTATCGACTTTTCAGATGCAAACAAGCGTCGCGCGCTCTGTTTTACTTTCTTTTTCCATATTTTCATTATTACGCTCAGCAAATTATTTAGTGCAAATTGCGTTTGAAGTAAATATTCCTGGAACAGAATGGTCAATTCCTACCACTTGGGAACCTTCACTTTTTCCTTTTATCTTTCTTGCAAACCGATTTAACCGTTCGGGTTTTTGGTGCATCACTTGCACGTAAGATTATTTTTGCGGTCATGCTACCGGGCATTGCTTATCAGCTATGTGATTTCGGTACTCTTTTTGAGACTCAATTCCAAGGTTTTGCCACATTAGCACAGTTTAATACCTTTGTATTTCGTATCGCACTCGCAAGTTTTAGCGGCTATGTTGTGGGGCAGTGTAGATGTCTTTGTGTTTAACCGCTTACGTCAAGGCTGAAAACATGGTGGTTAGCACCGACTTGCTCAACAATTTTTCGGCACACTTATCGATACTTTTTGTTTTCTCTGCGGTTGCGTTTTATCAAAAGTAGCGATCCCTATATGGCAGAACATTGGTTCACTATCGGTTCAGTTGATTATGCCTTTTAAGTTATTTGTGGAGCTTCACTGCTCTTTTTACCGCTTTATGGTGTGATCCTCAATCTGATTATGCGAAAATTACGACTGAACAGAAACTTCCCGTTAAAAATTATGAAAACTGAATTGATTGCTTTCATTAAATACTTTATTCAGCGTGCCCAAGAAAACCGCCTCGCCTATGGCGGCGGGGCTATTTAACCCTATAGCACAATGCTTGCTTTGGTGCCGTTGATTATGGTGGTTTTTCGATCATTACCGCTTTTCCTTTTTGAACAAGCAACACAATCGCTCAAATCGCTGATTTATGATAACTTTGCTCCCACTTCCAGTGAAATGGTGGCAGAGTATATTGATCTCTTTGTCAGCAACTCTCGCAAAAATGGGGATTATCAGTATTATCGGTTTGGTAGTTGTGGCTGTTATGCTGATTTCAAGCATTGATAATATTCTCAATGAAATGTGGTACGGTGCACGCAAGCGGTCAGTTTTTCTCTCTTTTTACTATATACCGCCATTTTATTCTTCGCACCGCTGATTGCTGGCGCAAGTATTGACAATCAGCTCCTACGTGATGTCGCTTTCTCATTTAGCGAAAATGGCGTACTTTCATTTGGCGAGTCATTATTAGAATACACGCCGTTCTTTCTTATTTGGTTACTGTTTAGCATGGTGTATAAATGGGTGCCCAATACAGAGGTGAAATTCAAATATGCCACGACTGGCGCATTTTTGCTCGCCCAGGTCTTTTACTTTGGGCAAACAAGCCTTTATTTGGTATATCGCGAGTTTCCTTCATACCGCTCATTTATGGCGCATTGGCTACCTCTGCCAATTATGCTAGTATGGATTCATTTAAGCTGGAATGTAGTGCTCTTTGCGCGCAGCTGACTTCCGTATTGAAAGATCGTGCTAACATGGCACAAACAGGAGTAAAAGATGATTGCACTCGATTCAGCGTGTTAAATGGGCTAAAAGTTGAAGTAGAAGGCAATATCGTGGGGCAAATTCCGCAAGGTGGTTTACTTGTTTTATTAGGGGTAGAACAAGGCGATGACCGTGCTAAAGCCGATAAACTGTTAGCGAAAGTCTTGGGCTATCGCATTTTGCGGATAGAACAAGGCAAAATGAATCTGAACGTGCAACAAGTAGGGTGGCGGGTTACTGGTTGTTTCGCAATTTACTCTTGCGGCAAACACTCAAAAAGCGATTACGTCCAAGTTTTTCAAAAAGGCGCAGCCTCAGATGAAGCTGAAGCCCTTTACGAATACTTTCATCAACAAGCTGCACAACACATTGTGACAGAAACCGGACAATTTGCTGCAGATATGCAAGTTAGCCTTCAAAATGACGGACCTGTCACCTTTTTGGCTACAGTTTGACGCAATAAAAAGCTGACCTCAGTCAGCTTTTTATTTTATTCAAAAAGTATTACATACTGCAGGATTACCGCTCTGTGAGTCCTTTTCTAAACCAAGTTAAACGTTGTGCAGAAGTGCCATGCGTAAAAACTATCTGGCACTGCATAACCTTGGCTACGTTTTTTTGCAGGCGATCATCGCCTCACTGATTCCGCCGCTTTAAAAGCTTTCTCTTCATCACCAGCCTCAAATAAGCCACTTTTACCGCTTTCGATTTGCCCAAACACCAGCAAAACAATCTGCTTGTAATTCTAAGCGCACCGATAACTGATTCGCTTGTTTGCGATCGCCTCTTTGTTGTGCTTGATGTACTTGCGGTAAAATGCCTAATAAATTCTGAACGTGATGGCCAACTTCATGCGCAATCACATAGGAAAATGCTGAATCACCGCCTGCACCTAATTGCGTTTTCATCTCATGATAGAAAGAGAGATCCAGATAAACCTTGTGATCGTTCGACAATAAAATGGCCCCATTGCAGATTGCCCTGTCCCGCAAGCAGTCGGTGTACTGCCATTATAAAGCACCATGGTTGGCTCCTGATAAGTGCTACCCATCTGTTTAAAAATAAGCGCCCCAAACTTTCTCCGTATCCGCCAATACACTTTAGAGAGACCAGCAAGCTGCTGTTCCTCTTGGCTATTCGTTTGCTGTGTTACCTGTGGTGAGAAATCATTGCCCACTAATCCAGATAAATCAACGCCATAATAAGCGCCTACCAGTAAAATAATCACACCAAGAATACCCGTGCTTTTACCACTGCGAAAACTCCCGCCACTTCCTCTTCTATCTTCGACATTTTTACTTTCTTCACGCCCTTGCCAACGCATAGCTCCTCCCCATTCTTTTTAAATCACCCTCAGCAAATAAAGCGCCATGACTATGGCATCTTCTCGTCCGCTATCTGGCGTTGGATAATAACGTTTTCGCACTGTTACTTCATTAAAACCTAACGATTGATAAAGCTGTATTGCCACCTGATTTGAGGCTCTAACCTCTAGCCATAAAGTCAATACATCACGACAGCGAAGTTGTGCAATCAAACCACTGAGCAATTGTATGCCAATGCCTTTTCCCTGTGCTTTTGGATGAACGGCAATGTTAAATAACGTTGTTTCATCCATCACTTGTTAGGCAAATAGCAAAAGCTAAAAATTTCGCCTTGTGCTTGCCATTTTAAGTTCAAATATTTATCGCCCTGATTATGCGTAATGTTCCTTCACTCCATGGCACTAAATGTGCAGCCTGTTCAATCTCAAACAGCTGAGAAAAGTCTTCAGGTAAATGTTTTCAATCATATTTCATCCAAACAAAAATCGGCAATTTGCTGCCAAAGTTGGCGCTTCGTTTGTGCTTGCTCTAAAGCCTGCCAAGAAGACGTTTCGCTAAGCGGTCTGATTTGCCCATTTTTGCAAATTCATCTGCAGTGACTGGCGGAACAATTAGCCAAAACATCGGCGAATGCGTAAAGCTGATACGCTTTGCCTGCTCTGTATCAAACCACTGCGCTGCATTCATCGGCAATTTTCAGTGCGCGTAACACATCTTCAAAAAGCAGACTTTGCCGATGCTCTCTCATCACACTACCACTAATTTAGTCTGTTCATTCAGATGAATCTGCGCCTCGCCTTTTCAAAAACTTGCGGCCTAGTGAGTACCCATTGCGTTATTTGCATTTCTTGCAATAATAAATCTCGCCGATTCATAGTTTCCTCATAAAAATAGATAGGGAATAGTAGCAAAACTCGGTAAAATGCGGAAATTATTTTAATCAGAAAAGGAACCTTATGTTAACCATTGGAAAGCGAAGTACTTGCTCGTCATGAACATTTATTTGACGGTAAGTCCTTGCTCTTTTCGGGCATATTCGAGATAATTTTTGCCTCACAATGTAAAAACAGCACAAAAGTGGAAGTCGTAAGTCAATACTTTGACTATGCAAATCAGCATACTAAGGTAGAATTTAGCACTAGAAACCATCATCAAGCTGATTTAGGTATTTTTATTGGACAAAAACAAACAAGAATGCCAATTTCAACTCTATCAATGGCTTTCTCAAAGCACCCATTGGGCAAACGCTACTTTATCGTTGGAGAAAATCGTGCGGGCGTGCGCTCCAGTCGAAAAATGCTCTCTCCATTCGGTGAAATCGCAAAATTGATTCTGCACGTCGCTGTGGGCTTTTTACTATTTCAAGTTGCAAACCAACCTAACTTTGACTGCAAAACTTTTTGAAATCTTACCGCTTGCAAGCGCTAAATATTTTGCACTGCCTGCAGTATTTAGTTCAGCAGAATTAGATGGTGGCACACATTTATTACTTTCCACTTTTGAAGCAGAAAAATTGGGCGGAAAAGTATTAGATTTAGGTTGCGGAGCGGGTGTGATTGGAGCGACTTTAAAACAACAAAATCTCAATATTGATCTAACCCTTAGCGATATTCATGCTATGGCGCTTGCCTCGATCAACACGGACGCTAGAAGAAAATGCGTTAAAGGGAGAAGTCGTTGCCAGTGATGTCTTTTTCACATATTGATGGGCGTTTTGATTTAATTGTTTCCAATCCTCCATTCCATGATGGGATTGATACCGCCTATCAAGCAGTCGAAAAATTGATTTTAGAAGCCAAACAACATCTTAATCGCGGTGGGGAATTACGCATTGTCGCCAATGCCTTTTACCTTATCCAGATTTATTAGATAAAGCCTTTGGCTCACACCAACTGTTAGCAAAATCCAATAAATTTAAGGTTTATTCAGCGAAAAATTATCGTTAATGATCAGGCTTGTTGTGATGTTCACAGCAAGCTTTTTATTTGCTGGCGGAACAGGATCTCACCGCCTTCGCTCCCACGGATGGCAACGAGCAATGCGTTTTTAAGGCTAACCAACCGCCCTTCAATGCGCCGTGTAATTTAATTGCTTCAACAGCATAAGTGGAACAGGTTGGGTAAAAACGACAATGTGGGCCAATGAGTGGACTAATGGCATAACGATAAAAATAGATTGGGAGCAATAATAATTTTGCCCCGAAAGGAAGGAGAGATTACGGGCGTTTTTTCGCTCGTTGCAGCTTGTTTGCTTAGACGAATGTGTCTTGCCCATAGTTTTTCCAAAGTTTCAAACAGTGTTTGATTATCTAACTTACCAATGCCACCTTTGGCAACAAAGACAAAGTCAAAATGCGGCAATTCATGTTGTTTTAAACGGAAAGATTCTCGCACAATACGTTTAATACGATTGCGATCATGTGCTCTTTTTAAAGATGTTTTTAGCAACGGTTAAACCAAGACGAGGCAAATTAGCATCATTTTCACGCGCTAAAAGCGTCATTTGAGGGGTGCTGGCACGATGAGGATTTTCAAAGACCGCTTGAAATTGAACGGGAGCTAACAAACGTAGCTCCCGAGAAAAAGTTAGCATCTTCACTATTGTGATTTAGCTTGCTTTTAGCTGCAAATTATGCAGATAAAGATTTACGACCTTTAGCACGACGACGCGCTAAAACTTGACGACCGTTTTTAGTAGCCATACGAGCACGGAAACCGTGAGTACGAGCACGTTTTAATACTGAAGGTTGAAATGTACGTTTCATTCTATCTACCTAAAATTTAAAATTATTGGCATTTAATGCCAAATAAGAACCATAAAAAAGAGGTCGTCATTTTATCGACTAATAAAAACAAAAAGCAAGGTAAAAACGCAATCAGTCCTAAATTTGTTTGCAAAAATTTCTAAGAATTCAACCGCTTGCCCCTGTATAATAGGGGAGATTATTTTACTGACCGAGAGAAATTTCTATGACAACCCAAAAAATCGGCCTCCTTATTGCCAATTTAGGCACGCCTGATGAACCTACCACTGATGCGGTAAAACGCTATTTAAAGCAATTTCTAAACGATGCCCGCGTCATTGATTTACTGAAATGGCGCTGGCAGCCGCTTTTAAATACGATCATCCTCCCTCGCCGATCACCAAAAGTCGCCAAGCTTTATCAAGCAATTTGGACAGAAAACGGCTCTCGCTTTTTAGCCATCTCTCGCCAGCAGCAGCAAGCGCTACAAACCTATTTTGATGAAACTGAACAAAATGTAATCGTTGAATTGGGCATGACTTACGGCAATCCAAGTATGGCAAGCGCAACCGATCGCCTTATTCGTGCAGGCGTTAGTAAAATTATTATTCTGCCGCTTTACCCACATATAGCAGCACAACTACCGCTTCAGTCTTTGATGCGTTTGCGAAAGGCTTTCCAGCAACGTGGTATCGTGCCGTTTGAATTTATCCATCACTATCACGATGATCCGCTTTATATTCAAGCACTGGCTGAAACCATTACATTAGCCGAAGATGAAAAATTACTTTTCTCATTTCATGGCATTCCAAAACGCTATGAAACTGAAGGTGACTTTTTACCCAGATCACTGCCGTGAAACTGCAAAACTTGTAACAGAAGCACTCAATTTACAACCTGAACAATGGCAAATGGCTTTCCAATCTCGCTTTGGTAATGAAGAATGGCTACAACCTTATACTGATATTACTCTTGAGCAATACCCAGCGCGAGGAATAGTAGCGGTTATCTGCCCTGGTTTTTCTGCTGATTGCTTAGAAACCTTAGAAGAAATTGCAGAAGAAAATAAAGAGAACTTTATAAATGCAGGTGGCGAAAGTTATCGCTATATTCCAGCGTTGAATGCAAACCCTGCACATATTCATGCTTTGGCAAAAATTAGTAGAACGTTATCTATAAACGAGGATAATATGACATCTTTGTTGCTGCCATTTTAGTGGCAACTACTTTTTAAGTGGTTGTGGAAGATAAAGAGGCACAAGCTAAGCTGGCGGAACAAACGCAAATCATTAACCAGCTGACGACAGAAAATACCCAATTAAAAGCCGCATTAAATGCCGAAAAAGCCAAGCTAGAAAAATATCATTCCAGCCATTTTTGCTGAGAAAGAATTCATTTTTGAAGCAAGAGAAATGCTACCTTATCCAAAAATCTTATCACCGAGAAGGTGAAGAAGAATTTCGTTTTGAGATCGCTACACTACACACCAATATTGATTGGCTTAATGCGAAATTATTAAATGCGATTCAACTGGATAAAACTAAAAATTTAGATAAAAACACAACTAGCCGAAGCTTATAAAGCCTTTTTATCAGGAAACTAAAAAAAGAGATGGCTCAAGGCGCTGTTTTTGGCATTGATAAAAGTTTAAGTATTTACTTCTTAAGACAAAAAGGAAAACTTTGCCACCTTTATTGTTAACGATTACGAATTTGGCGGCGGAGCTCATGGCGCAGGACATAGCTATTTCTTAAATTTTGATCTTGATACTCGTAAGCAAATTGAATTCAATGATGTGTTCAAAGCCGATAGCCAAAGCTAAACTTAACGCGCTACTTTTGGGAAAAAATATACTGATTATGGCGCACGCAAAGACGTGGATATGCGCAAAGAGAATTTTAAAGTAAATACCAACTTCGACTTTAACGATGAAGGGTTTAATTTCCACTATAATCCTGGCGAACTTGAACCAGATACACAAACCACCCTTGCTTTTAGATTGGGCAGAAATTGAAGATCTGCTCAAACCTGAATTTATTCAACAAAAATATATCTCTTCTTTTTGGGGAATAGCACAAACATAAAAATGCGGCTAATGCCGCATTTTTGCTATATAAACCTACTTATTTATCTTTTTCAATACTTAAAACTGTAGATGTTAATAAAAAGGCCTTAAAAAGTCAGGCATATTTTTCTTTATATTAACCAACCTTTCAATATTCTACATTCCACCGATTTCACTCAAAGTAATCCCTTTAAAACAGGGCAATGTCTTCCAACATTTAAGGTTTTTAAGATGTTCTACAACAATACGGTTCTAACTCTAAACGCATAATAAAAAGCAACGAAATATATTTTACTTCGTTGCTTTTATCCAAATTATTAAAAGTTATTTCACTTCATCGTAAAACTTGACTTCAAATCCTTTTTGCAATGCTTCAATGCTTTCAACTTTCTCAAATCCGGCAGGTTGCACTCGCTTCTTCCGATTTCGTTTTTGTCCCTAATGCTTGGCTAATAAAGACTAAACCTTTTTGCTCAATCACCGCTTCTCGATAGAATTTCACAATATCTTGATGTGTGAGTGCTTTCACTGCCTCAATCGTTTTAGCGCGTTGGTTAAAGTCTGGATTATTGCAGGCTAAATCAGACGTAAACTCGCTAAATTCTAAAGACAGCGATTCAGGCTTACGATCCAATTTTTCTAGCAAACTCTGTTTATAGCGGTTAAATTCAGCTTCTGTTAAATCTTCTAATTTAGTGAGCGTTTCTTTAAAGAAGCGTTCGTTATGCTGCCATAATCGCTTTAGGTGAGCTATTCGGGCTTTGTACCATAAAGCGTAATCCTGAGGTGATACCAATATGCGCATCGGTTGCATACACTACATAGCCAAGCTGTTTATTGGTGCGTAAATCATCAAAATACCAACGTCCAATCATATCGCGTAATAATGATGCTCGCGCTCTACCAGCTAAATTCTTCATAGCCATTCGCCATCATCATGACAATCAGCGCATTATCTTCATTAGGCACATTTTTAATCGCATTTTAATTTACGTGTTGAACCTTCTACCGATAAATAACGTGAGCGTGCCAATTCGCTATTTTGATTTTTACGATCTTTTTCTGCCGCTTGCGCTAATGCTTTTTACTTGCGCATCCGTAAAATTCCCGACAGAAAGTAGCGTGAGGCTTGTGGGGCATTTAGTAATCTTTCGCGTACTTTTTGAATATCCGCTAGGGTAATTTTTGAGCATTTCACGTTGCGCTTGCTCTTCAAAATAAGGATATCCACTGAAATTGCTAATTGTTTCATTAGCTTGGTTCATACTATTTGCTTTTTTCAAGCCATCTAACCCTTCAAATAACGCTGCTTCGCTTGCGCTAGGAAAACGTCATTGAGTTCAAATTCGCTGAAATTACGCAGTTTATCGATCATCAATTTGGCTAAATGTTGGGTATAGCCTTCCGCTTGTAGCGATAAACCGTTCGTTTTCCCGCTTACGCTGCTTTCCATTCCTGCTACAGAAGCCTGAAAATCCAACTGCGTTTGCGATAATGCATTCATATAATTTAACAATGCGCTCGCCACGGTAGTTTTGAGATCGTCATTTTTCGGCATAATCCCAAAATTGATTGAGACCCGCGCTTTTGGATCTTGTGGAAATAATGGCTCGGCATCGCATAAATTCTAGTGCCTTTTGCGGTATCGATCATTTTTAGGCTTATTGCGATCATCACGCTCAATAAGCGAAAAATCAGTTGCAAAATAAGGATTAAGCACCGGTAGTTTTAATTCAGGGTTTTGACTAAAATTCAACCATTTAGCTTTTTCTGCTGCACTTATTTTGGCAATGTGATAACCCGCTTCAAAAATAAGGTGTTTTTGATCCGTTTTTGCTTGCTCGGAAACGACTAAAATACGCGCGTTATCCAATGTCATTTCAGCTAATTTTGCTTCAATTGCTTGCGTATCCATTTTCTCAGCCAAATAACTTTCATCTAAAAACGTGTTCTAACGGATAAAACAACATTTGTTCAGCAAGCCATTCAATATAATTACCATCTTTTTCTACTTGCAGGTGGGCAAATTCTTGTTTTAAAGCTCTCTTGTAATTCTTTGAAATAACTTTCTTGAATGCCGGCTTTTTTTACTTGCTCAATTTGTTGGAAAATTAACGAAATAATTTTATCTTTCTCTTTCAAACCTTTTTCGGTTAATGCAACATAAAAAGTAAAATCACCACGGTTTCTGACCGTATTTGCACTACTACTTGTAGAAATACCACTATCAGAAAGCCCTTGTTTAATTAAATAATCAGATAAAGTGCCATCCGTATTGTTATTAAACAAATAGCTAAATATTCACTGCTTTTATTAGCAAATTTATCTTCATCATTTGGCATATCAAACGAAATTACTAATAATTTAGCAGGTTGAATGGGTTTATATTCAATCACAACGCCTTTATCTTCCTCCACGCAAATAAGGAATATCGACTTTAGGTGCGACTAAATGTTTATTTTCCATTTTTCCTAAAGTGTTTTCTACTAGCTTCAGCTAATTTCTCAATGGGTTGATTAGAATATAAAAACCGCTTTTGGTTAAATTGGCTGAATAATACTTTTTATAGAAATTTTCTAATTCAGTTTGTAATTGACTATTCGGTTTATCCGATAATGTTTCATGATTACCAACAGTAAATTTTGTGGCAGGATGTGCTGGGTTTACCGTGGCTAAATTGACGCTATTTAATAAATGTCCGTCGCTAGATTTCGCACGAATCATTTCTGCATTGACAGCATTAATTTCTCGCATTTTTCAGATAACAATGGAAAAGCAAAAGTATCAGCAAAACGTGTCACCGCTTCATCAAACGCATCATGATTCACTTCAAAATAGTAAGCTGTGCGATAACTTGTCGTTGAGGCATTATTATATCCTCCATTTTTGGTGAGAAAGTTATCTAAACTATTGGTTTCAGGATACTGTTTAGAGCCCATTAAAATCATATGTTCAAGGTAATGTGCTAAACCTTGTTGCGTATTCGGATCTTCCATTGAGCCAATTGGCACTGCCGTTGCCATAAGCGATTTATTCGCCTTTTTCATCCGAAATTAACAACACAATCATTTCATTATTTATTCTAATTGCTTTGATAAATTGCTTTTATCATTTGGGCTTTTTGTTAATTGTGGTATGAATCAGTGAGAATCCAGATTGCGCAGGATTACTGATGCCGCTGCCTGAGAAGCGGTCGGATTTTCAGAAGATTTTGCAAAGACATTTGTACTGCTGCTTAATCACCAAAAGAGAACACAGAGCCGTAGCCACTCGCCCGAGTTAAATAAGATTTTTGCATGCTTTTTCCTTAAATAATCTGATGTTCAAACATCGTTTTAAACCAATTTTTCTGTGGTTTGATAAATTTGTTGAGTATTAATCTTTTCTGTTTGTTTCAATACTCGTTTTTAAAATAAATGCCATCATTTCTTTCTGGAGTTTTTCTAACATTTCTAATGTCGTTTCTTCACCACTTTCTAAATACTCTTCAATTTTCTCAGTCACGACTAATGCAAGTTGGCTTGTAGAAGTGAAATAATCTTTTAAATAAATAGCGAGTTGTTGTTTAGCTTGTTCTGGAGAAATAGCCTCAAACTTGCAAATAGATAATTCATTTTGCTTTTCTTTATCTAAATAGTAATAAATAACAGATTCTTTCCGCTCTAATGCCGATAACACTAAATGATAAAATCCATAGTTGAATCAAATCTTTATCTCGCAAAGTACCAACCCGCCATAATACGATTTTATTGTGATAACGGTGTGGAATAAGCCCTTCTAATTTACATTTAAAATCTAGCCATGGTGTAAAATCCATCTCAACATGAATATTTTCTGGCAACATGACTAAATATTCAGATAAGGCTTCACGTAATATTGAAACTTTCTGATTTAATGTTCTAGCCGTTAATTCTCCAAAAATAAGAAACTGGTAACTGTGCCCTTTTTAATCTTTTCATGCGAAATAAAAAGTCTTAAGTTCATCTTCTTGAATTTCAACCAAGGCATTTAAGACGTGGTAATTTTTCTAGCGCTGAAAACGAAAATGGTTCAGTTTCGCAATTTCATCTTCCACGTGGTTAAAATAAATACCTAATTTCTGATTAAAATAATGTTTAATTGGCGATTGAACAAAACTAATTAAATCATCTAGGTTTATCTGACCAACATCTCGTGCATTGGTTTCTTGGGTATCCATAAATGGCTGTATTTCTGCATGATTTGCAAACACTTGTAGCCATTCATTATCAAAACTTACTTCATTTTTATGGCTAAAATTAGTCATTGGATGATCGGTTATCATCTCAGCTGGCTTGATTTCACCTGATTCGCCCGCTAATTGTTCTAACAGCTGAGAAACCAAAATAGATGGATAAAGCGGTTCATTTTTGGTTAAGGTATGCCCAATATAGCTAACATAGAAAATGTCTTGAGCGGAAAGCAGCGCTTCGAGGAACAAATAACGGTCATCATCGTCTAGCACGATCGCCTTTTTGTGGCTTAATTTGCATTAAATCAAAACCGTTATGCGTATGCTGACGCGGGAACTCGCCTTCATTCATGCCTAATAAGCACACTACCTTAAACGGAATTGCCCGCATAGGTAACAGCGTACAGAAATTCACTTTTACCGGCTAAAAAGGTCAAATGACTCTGCGTTTGGTTAAGTCGCTCTTGTAATAATAAATTCAATACTTCGAGGCTAATCGGCGCTGTAAAATGTGCTTGGGTAATGCGCGTTTCTGCTGCTCAATTTCTGTTGCAATACCGCTGAGCGCCATCTGTGCTTCTGCGGTATCTCGCATAAAACGTTGCACAAAATCACGTAGCGCTGCAGCCCACATTTGAATGGAATTTTCTTGATGTAAAAGTGCTGCCCAAGCGGTCAGATTTTGCAAGAAATTTGCTAATTTCCCCACACTTTCGGCGCTTAGCCCGTAGCTTTCATCTAACGCCATCCGATCTTCCCAGATGCCATTTTCAGCTTTCAAACAGGTACCGGAGCAACAATCGTTCAATGCCATTTTCCCATGCGTTGTAATTTTGCCAATTCGGTTGTTCGATATTTAATCCTAAACGTACGCCAGCTGCGTTAATCCAACTTCTAAACGCGCTAATTCAGCTTCACTTATCGAAAATTTTTCACGAATCGCAACCACTTCTAATAAGGAAAAGACGGTTTCGGCGCTAAATCTGCGCTCTTCATGGAGAGTAATTGCAAGAAACCTCGCAATAACAGGATCTAGCTGGTCTCATCCGTTGGTCTGAAATCGTAAACGGAATATAACGACTATCTTCTTTTTATAGCGAGAAAAGACCGCTTGAATATAAAGGCATATTGCTCAATATCCGCTGCCATCACAATAATATCTTTCGGGAAAGCGCAGGATTTGGCCTCAAAAATAACTTAATAGCTGATTATGTAGCACTTCCACTTCTCGCATCAAACTATGGCAAGCATGCACTTGGATAGAGCTATCTTTTTCACGAATAACGGCATTTTTCATTATTAAGCATCGCATTTTTTTAATTTGTGCTAATGCGTGCGTTTCTTCATGCGGCAAAAGACCTCAATTTGGTTTGGTTCTAGCTCAACTAATTGCTAAAACTCTCGGCCTTGTTTTTGCCCATACTGCCAATAATTGATTGCCTTGTTGAGCTAATAATGCCTGCAGTTCTTCTTCAGAAAGGACTGTTTTAGTGCACTTTTTCTCACCACACGATCTTCAATATTATCTCCCCAATACATTTCGCTTGGGTTTAAGAAAAATAAATGCACTTGAATATGTTCACTTAATTTACTTAATACGGCTAATTGACTCGCTGGCAATGAGGAAATCCCAAAAATAAAAATTCTTTTTCGGTAAAAAGTAATTTCTCTTCTTCGGTTAAATTATCTAATTTCGAAAAATATTGTTGTTGTAAATAAGCACGATGTGAGGTAGTGAAAACTAATTCATCTGTATATGATTGAATATCTTTTACTAAAGCCAACCATAATTTACCTTGCCAAATAATATTAGTTAATAAGGCATCTGAATTTAATTCAGTTGAATTAGGTGATGAACGTAATTCATTTAAAATAGTTTGATAGTCTTCTTTTTCCCAAGCCAACAGCCAATGGACGATAAACCAAATATTGGTCAAATAAATCCGCAATCTTACTCGCAAGTTGAAATAATTTTTAATTGATATGACGCTGCTGATTTTTCTTCGAGATAAAATAATGTTTTAAAACTTGGCATTCTGGTTCTGAAAATAAATTAGAATAATCCGCATCAAACGCCAAATCATGGCTTGTCGTTCAAAAATATTCTCTTTAGGCAAATGCGGAAATAATAGGCGATATTGTTGCCATAAAAACTGGTAGGGAAAGGGAAAACGAACTGGCCAGCAACGCCAAAAAGCATCCGCCATTCGCATTTGCAACCATTGCGCCATACCTTGGCTTTGCACCAAAATGGTTTCAGGCTCAAACGGATTATCATTGGGTGCCACTTTTTGAACTTCAATTAGCATCTCGCTCAATGACGATAATTTTATTAGAGTAATAAACCGTAAACATCTTTCCCACCTCATCATACGATATGCATTTTGCTTGAATTAACAGGAAGATTCAACGATTAGCAAGTGCTAAGGCGTACTTCAACCTTGCCGAGTGGATAACGCACCTCCACTTTTTCACTTTGACAAGAAATGGTAAATTTTCAGTGCATTTTGCACCGCTTGTTGTTCACACGACTTACCTGCAAATTGCAGTGCTAATTGATTTTCTGCAATTTGTAGCGCTTTGTTGGCGCTGATAAAGTTGCATCGTATGCCGATTTTGTTGATGCTGCCAACCCTGATAACCAAGCAACATTACACTCAATACACCAAGCGCTACCAATACGCTGATGAAAACTTTCTGCTTGATATAATTTATTCATAAGTTGAAAAATAATTAGAATAAGGTAAACGTGTCCAATGTGCGTAACGGGCGCAATATTCTCTACTACTGCACGACTAAACGTTAAATTTCGCTCTTCTCCAAAATTATCAAAACTAGAATATAGAACACTATAAATCTTTTTGAGCCTGTAATATCAAAATAATAATCGGTAATAATCACGCCATAAAAGTCTAATTTTCATCAATCGCATTTTTGGCAACGACAATTTTAGGTGTTGAAAGTGTTGTATCTGGCAATTCTGGACAAATGAGAAATGAAATAAATTTCTGAACGATAAGTATCAACATCTAAGTAATGTTTAATATTATCTACTTGAATATATTTTTCTTTAGTGGGTTTAGGCTGAAGAAAATACTCTTTTCTTGGCAAGCATATTGGTAAATTTCCTCACCTACTTTGATTTTTCACAAAAGACTCTTTTATCATGACAAACATCCTCTTTATACATTGAGTTTAGAGGGTAATTCTTCCTCGATAAATAACGTTCATAATCCATTAAACTGGAAGATTCTAAACCTAACCAACTTTCTTTATGGAGAAAAAGCAATATTAGTAATCCACTTAATAAAATTAACGAAGCTAATAAACTACTGGCGTGAAATAATTGTTTATTCATGGCATATCTTCCGCATTTAAGATAAACACTTTCGCTTCATTCTCATAACGAATATCTTGATAGCTTAACACTAAAGCAATGCTGACCAGATTTTTTGCCAGCCACTTAAAGGTTAATTGTTCTACTTTAAAATCAGCTTGGGTAATCAATTTCGCCACTTTCCACTACTACAATTTGTTAATAATTGTTGGCAAATCTCCCCTGTACAATTTTCTAACTGATTATCTGCATAAAATGAAAGTTCGCTGTGCTCCACTTTTTACGCCAAAGATTTCTTTCGCTAACTCACTAGTTTGGTTCAGTTCTCCTATTCGACAGGCAGATTTTTGTTTTTCGCGTTTGCCTAAACAGCCATCATGATTCGCATCATAGATAAAACAGTCCTTATTTGGCTGGGGCATAGTGTCTGCCTTGATATTCAAACAATTCAAAATTGCTCTGCTCTCGAAAGCTTCCTGATAACCCAGATGTTGCAAATGCTGCTGTAGATAATTCAGCAACTGATGCGATTCTTTTTGTAACCACATCAGCCGTTGTTGTTTTTGTAGTTCAGTTGGAAATCGCTATATAGCTTACTGGCGCCTAATAAAATTAGGCTAGCAAGGCTTAGGCTCAGTAGTAATTCAATCAAGGTAAAAAGCGCTAATCTTACACCATGTTTCTGCTTTTTATCAATAACATAAGCCCGCCCTCCTTGATATTGTAGAATCTCCATGACACCATGACGGCTAATTTGCAAACATTTCGATTCAAGATTGCCAGCACTGCCATCAATATTAATAAACGTTTTTGGATATAAACTTTTATTTTTCAATAAAATATCCATATGTTGATTGCGATATAAGAAATAGTCTGTTTGTAATGAACAAGCGGTCAAATTTAAGCAGTCGCATACCATTTCTTTTTCGGTTATTTTTAGGTTTTTCAATCGCAATTAAACACCATGCTTTTTGTTTTTCATTTTGTGAAATAGTTAAGGAATAACTTCGCTTTTCATAACGGGCTTTGCTTTGAATTTTATAAATAAAGGCTTGGATTTGGTTAATTTTCTTGGTTTAGCGCAGTAATATCTTGTAAATGAAAAAGCCACCATCGAAATGAAATAAAGTGCAATTACAGAAATGGCTAGGTAATAAGCCCTTCAATCAGACTAAAGGCAGGAAATAATTTAAAAATAATGCGTGCATAAAAACGGTTCATCTTCTTTTAGCAGAATGTGAACCGTTTATAAAAATCTGTAAATCAATCGAAAGCGATTATTCGATCAAGATCGCAAAATAATTAGAATGCAGAAGTATCTTGGAATAAACCTACTTTTTAAGTCGGTTGCGGTGCAAATCACGCGACTATCCACTCTACTTCACCATCAGCTAAGCCCATCACCAATTTGCGATTGATCACACGTTTCACATGAATGCGATAAACCACTTTTTCGCCGTTGTAAAATTTGACCCGTAAATTTCACTCGCCAACACCTAACGCACGACCTTTTACCTTTACCACCAATCCAGCCAAGGAAGAACTGACTAATTGCCACATTGCATCAAGCCCCAAACAGCCTGGCATGACGGGATCACCAATAAAGTGGCAAGCAAAGAATGGAAGATCTGGATGGATATCTAATTCTGCTTCAATGTAACCTTTATCAAATAAAACCACCGTTTTCAGTCATGAGGTTAATTCTATCCATCATAAGCATGGTTGGCGCAGGTAATTGCGGGCCTTCTTTACCGAATAACTCTCTCGACCAGAAGCTAATAAGTCTTCGTAAGTATAGCTAGATTTGATGTTTGGTGTACAACTGTTCATTTTTAGAATCCTATTTAAATAAAAAAGCCTGTTATCACAGTGCTCAGAATTAACTGGCATAGTACAGGCTTTTAAATTAGTGAACAACTGTTAGCTGAAATTATTCTAACTAATCGGATGAGTTACGTTTGAAAAACTATCCCAAATAAACGCGACCAAATGGATCGTATGCTCTTCATCTGGATGCGCTGCCAATTCTTGCTGAATTCTTTTTGCAAGCGTATCTTGTTCTTCGTCTGATTCTGCTTCAAAGAACGGTAAACCAAATAGCAATTCACAAGCCTCAAACTACATCCTCAACAGCCCAAAAGATGAAATTGTTTAGCTTTCACTGCTTCAATTAGCTCAGATTTTAAGCTTAAATGCGAAAGACAGCTTTTTGGGTATGAGCACGCCCCTGTGTTCCAGTTAATCCGCGAGCCTGACAAAGCTGGAAAAATCCTTCGATTTTTCTGATTTACGCCGCCCACACTTTGTACTCGACCGAATTGATCGATCGCGCCAGTCAGCGCAATAGATTGTGGTAATGGCAATTTTTGCTAATGCGCTGACTAAAAACACATGGCTAATGCAGAGCTATCGCCATCAACCTCGCCATAAGATTGCTCAAAAGCGAGAGAGGCAGAGAATGGCAGTTGAGTGGGCAATTCCAATAAATTCATCAAGCAAGATTCAGCTAGAAGAATACCTTTTGCGTGCAGATGCCCGCCTAATTCTACTTTTCGCTCAATATCGGTAATTTCACCATCACCAAAACGCACCTGACAGCTGATTCGTAAAGGCTCACCAAAAGCGGTGGGAACGCCATCAAATTCAATCACCGAAAGCCCATTGATTTGTCCAATCTTTTCTCCTTCCGTTTCAATATGTAGTTGATCCGTTAACATATCGTTTAATGCAAACTGGTTGAGCTGTGCGGCTTGTTTTTCTTGATAACGGAAATATGCTGAAATTGACGGACAAGCGGTCAAATTTTCAAAATAATTTGCAAGAGAGGTGACATCTTTTTAATTTTCGTCGGCGAAATCGTCACTAAATCTTGGCTTTCACTTTCGCGACATACTGAGCAAAAACTCACTTAATGCTGAAGGCGTAAAGATTGTTCGGTATAGCGTTTTACCAACGTTTGGACATAATCGCCCCATTGCTGGATATTATTTGCGTTCACCGTTAAATAATTATGAATTTCGCTATATTCGCCAAAGTGATAAAAGCGAGTCGTCATATTGAAATAATGCGGCAATTTCTTCCCGACTGCCCACTAATAACAGTTTAAATGCGGTTTTTATCGGTAAAATTTTCTGTGGAATCGGCGTTAGCGCTAACGGCGTGTATTCGCTCAATAATAGCGCTTGTTTTAATTTATCCCACTGCGCAATGTCTGATAATAAGGTCTTTTAACACTCAAAACTATCGTTTGAGGTTCCGATTTTGCTAGTAGCCCATCAACGGTTTGAATACGATTCTCTTTCTCTAAAAACCTGATAACCAAAAAGCATTTGGATATCAAAGTGTATTTGGGTGCAAACAGGTTGCATTGCACCTTGTCTTAAATCATCTTCAATAGCTTGAATATATTCTGAAATGTTTCCGTTTTCATTACAATAAGCTACCACAAGCACGTCGTTTAAATTGATCGAGTGCTTGTTTGGCTTCGGTTTGAAAAATCAAAAATGCACCGCTTGTGCAGTGTCCGAAAAAGTATGTTGGGGGGTTAGCGAGTTGCCAAGCTAATGGGCTTAATCTCACAAAAATACCTCGTTATAGAAATTTGGTTTATTATACCGAATTGCGCTACTGTTGAGGCTTTAAAAGGGGAAAATGCGATATCAGAAATTAGAGAGCCAAGGCCAATTGAAATGGAAATATCTCTCAGTACCGTGAAGGCGAAAACATTACTAAGCATGAAGAGCAAAGTTTGGTTGAGCTAAAAGTGCACTTACTGACGACCCTACAAAAATTCTCCTGCAGAAATTGAGACAATGGATTAAAGCAGAAATGACCGCCGAGCAGCGTAAAAATGCGACAATCTATTCGCGCACGACGCAAACGTTTCTTTAATGCCGAAAAACTCAGTACGCGTAAAAATCGATCGATTTTAGAATATGCTAGCTGGTTAAGTCTTTCAAAATATGCCAAATCACAAGGCATTACCTTATCAGAAGCCGTCAATCAGTTAATTGATGAAGTAGAAAACCAAGATATTTATCGCGAACAAATTGCCAAAATGAAATCCAGTATTTCAGAACTCCTTAATAATCTAAACCTCTCAGCATATTTCTGAGAGGTTTTTATTTTATTAAAAATCTATAACAGAAATTATTGTACGAAGCCAACCAAACGGTAAACTTCATCAATGGTTTTTCGCTCTTGCACGCGCTTTTTCTGCACCTTCACGGAAGATTTTTCTAATAATGTTTCATCTTGGCGATAGTGATGATAACGCGCTTGTAATTCACTGGAGTAAACCAGAAACTTGCTCTGCCACTTCTGTTTTTAGTGACCATACATTTTTCCTTCAAATTCAGCTTCTAATTCTGCAATGGTTTTTACCACTTACCGCAGAAAGAATATCTAACAAGTTAGACACGCCCGCTTTATTTTGTGGGTCATATTTCACTGCGTGGTGGTTCATCGCCATCGGTCATCGCACGTTTAATTTTTCACGACTGATTTTGGATCTTCTAACAAGGTAATCAAGCATTATTACGGTTGTCATCCGATTTAGACATTTTTAGTTGGCTCAAGCAACGACATCACACGTGCGCCCGCTTTGCAATAAACACTTCTGGAATAGCAAAAACAGGCTCTACCACATTGCCTTCCGCATCTTTTTGCCATAAAGCGCATTAAAACGGTTAGCAATATCACGGGTAATTTCCAAGTGTTGTTTTTGGTCATCCTAACTGGCACTTGATTTGCTTGATAAAGCAGAATATCTGCCGCCATAAGCACAGGATAAGTAACAACCCAACATTCACATTCTCTTCATAACGAGCAGACTTATCTTTTAAATTGCGTCATACGGCTCATTTTCACCGAAATAGGTGTAGGCAGTTTAAAATCCATGCTAATTGTGTGTTCTGGCACGTGAGATTGAATAAAAATCGTGCTTTTTCGGATCAATACCACAAGCTAAATAAAGGGCTAAGACATCTCAAACTTGCTTTCGATGTAAGGCTTGTGGGTCTTGACGAACGGTAATAGCATGAAGATCAACAATGCAAAATAGGCAGTCATAATCCTCTTGCATTTTCGCACCCAGTTGCGTAGTGCACCTAAATAGTTACCAATCGTTAATTCACCAGAAGGCTGCACGCCACTAAATACAATAGGTTTGCTCATAATTATCTCTTTTATTAATTAGAAAGGAATGGTGGCTATCTTAGCCGTTATTAAGGCATGAGGGTGCAAGCGGTCGGATTCCATAGATTTTTGCAAAAATCTAGCAAGAATTCGACCCGCTTGTATGTATAGTTTACTTATTTTGCTTTTGCATGAGATTGCTGAGAAGCCGCATCAGCCTCTTTTGCAAAATCCATCAGCCTGTTTTGCAGCTTCTTGTGCTTCTTGAGAAAGTTTTATGACTTGTTGTTGGAACACATTCCTTCCGCAATTTTCTGGTCTGCTAATCTGCTGAGCTTGTTCACCACCTTGAGCTTGAAATTGCTTTTAGCTTCGTCATATTTTTGCGTCATTAGCTTCAGATTTTCCTTAGCTTGTGCTGCTTTTAGCCTTAGCAAACCTCGGTGCTGCTTTTGCTTTTTCTGCTTTTTCTTGGAGCCACTGTTATAATCAATTACAGGTGCTGCTTTGTTGAGCTGGAAAGCCGTTTGTGCGCAGTGGCGCTGCCGATTGTGTACTTTTTGGTTTGAACATTTGATCACAAGCAGTTAAAAATGCTGTTGAAAACGAATAGGGTTAAAAAGCGTTTTTCATGGTTTATCCTTATTTAATAAGTTTAATTATTGTGATTAGAAGTGCTAGTGTTTAGTACAGTATCACTTTTTCCACTATTTTTAATACTTCAGCAAAAATCATCTGCCATCAAAAAGTTGGCTCAGCTTTCGCAATCGGCACATTGTGGTATATAACCATAAGTCAGTCCAACCACATCACAGCCTGCCGCTTTGAGGCAATCACATCATTCTCTGAATCGCCAACAAACAACATTTCATGCGGCGTCAATATTAAATTGCTTACAAATGAAAACATCGGATCTGGGTGCGGCTTGATTTTAGAGAGATTGCCCACCTAAGGTTGCACCTAAATAACTCAAAAATACCAAACGCGGTTAATACCGGCTCAACTAAATGTGTAGGCTTATTGGTAATCACCACTAAAGTATAACCTTTCCTTTTCGAGTGCAACCAACGTGCTTTTCACATTTGGGTAGAGCTCACTTTTTCTCACAAAACGTAAGTGGCATAATACTTATCAAAATCTGCACGCATTTGGCTCAGTTGCACGGCATCAAATACTTTACCAGTCGAAGCGACCGCATTTTTGGAAGAAAATATTCACGCCTTTTCCAATCCAACTAAGCACAGTTTCTTGGGTCGTGGTTGGTAACCCATGCTCACTAAACATACCATTAGCGACTAATGTTAAATCTGGTAAAGTGTTTACCAAAGTCCCATCTAAATCAAATCCGATGACTTTATATCGACTCATTTTCTCCTTCTATCAGCATAAGCGGTCTGATTTTTGAAGGCATTTTGCAAATTGTTGCCCGAATCCGACCGTCTTGTTACTATTATTTTTGTTTTGTATGCCCAGAGCATAATCAATATTCCACCGAAAATCATCGGCATAGAAAGTCACTGCCCACGGGTAATTAAATCGCCAACTTGGTTACAACAGAGAAATCCATTTCACGGACATATTCTACTAAGAAGCGGAACACGCCGTAACCAATGAGAAATAATCCTGCCACAGAACCCATTGGACGAGGTTTGCGAATAAAGACGTTTAAAAATAATAAACAGCACAACGCCTTCTAGAAAAATTCATAAAAGCTGTGAAGGATGACGTGGTTGGAAGTTACCGCCTTGGGGAAACAAATGCCCAAGGCACATCAGTCACGCGCCCCCACAATTCGTCGTTAATGAAATTCCCAATGCGCCCCATCCCTAATCCAAATGGCACTAACGGCGCAATAAAAATCTAGCAGTTTGCCAGAAACCCGTTTTTGACGAACAGAGCACCAAATCATAGCTAAAATAACGCCAATTAGACCACCATGAAACGACATTCCGCCTTCCCAAATTCTAAATAGATAAAGTGGGTCTTCTAAAAAGCGGGGAAAATTATAAAAAGACATCACCAATGCGACCACCGAGCACAACGCCCCAGAAACAGGTGTAGATAAGGGTGATCAACTTGTTCTGCACTCCAAACACCGTTTGAAGCTTTCGCATCGGCGCATTCCCAACCAATAGGCAAAAACCAAAAGCCGATAAGATACATCACACCATACCAGCGCAATGAAATCGGCCCTAAACTAAAAATAATCGGACTAATTTGCGGGAATTGAATAAATTGTTCGTGCATAATTTTCCTATGAAAAACATATTGATGGCAATCAGAACCAGCATCACAGCAAACGCTTTTTAAGCATCGGCACTGGTAGCTACATTTGCCGCATTGGCGCCTAATTTTGAAGTGAAAGTAAAGCAGTTAACGTAACGCCCATCAATGCCGGTAAAGCAAATATAGCCCAATGAATAATCTGGCATACCGTTTACTCAGCCACTAACCATAAAAGCTAAACATGCCTGATAGCCCTAAAAGCACCACAGAAAGAAGAAGTACGGATCGCTTTTCATTTCAAGCCCGTAGCATATTAAGAAACAGATAAATGCGCCACCGCCATCACTAGCCACACACTAGATAGCGCACCAATAATGGCACCAGCACTCACTAACACTTTTGGTATTTAATGGCTTATTTTCGGGCCTTTTTCAAAGAGAGATCATTCTGCCTGCGAGGTAAAAATACCATCAATGCGAATAAACGCGTCATTAACTGGGCATCTAAATTGCTGATCAGCAAGCCCTGCCAGGAAAAACAGATGCCATAATGGTAGGAATAAAGATCTTACTGACTGAGAGGTCTACATTACTCAATTTATGATGGCGCTGAGCTGAAGAAAAGGCTGTCACCACAATTGTTGCAAAAAGAAGTACCTAATGCGGTGGACATTAAATATTCATGCGGAATCTCAATCATCGGTAAGAGGTAAACCAAACTTGGAACAATAATTAACCCACCGCTGATACCAAATAAGCCGGCTAAAAAGCCAACTCACAGTCCCAATAATAAGCAAAGTGCATTACAATCATGATGTCTCGCCCTTTATTTGATTGCCATATGGCTGCGATAAGGTCTAGCGTACGTCTTTTATAACCTTCCGATTTCGGCTCATAACGCTCAACCTGTACAACTCTTTTCTTTTCAGGTTTTCGGCTCGTTCTAAATCTGTTTTGCGGTTTTCATTAAATACATGAAAGCAAACTCTTTCATTACCTTTGCGGTAAACATCGCGTTTAAAAAGAAAAACCACTTGTCTAACGGGATACCAAAACTTACCCAACGCCAACCATCAAATTCTGGATTCTTGGTTGCTTTGAGGTTGATAGTCGATTCATCTGCCGTTAACTGCAGGTAAAGAACCAACGCTGCTTTTGGTCCGATACACACACCGGTTGATTACAGTTTTCCCCTCATTACGCACCAAACGTTTTCGGTTTCATATTTCAACCGAATATTTTGACGCCCAGATAGTCGTACATCTTTTCGTTAAACTGACTTCTTCCATAGAGCTCACGGTACATTGCTGTTTCAATGTTTTCACCTTCGTAATGCCTCCTTGCGGAAACTGCCACTGAATTCTGTCCAAACCGTTTTGCCCACAGAACTTGTCCATGTTTATTACAAATGACGATACTAACATTTGGCGGTAGCCAACGAACTCGATCACTGACCACCTTAATTCTATCAATACTGAAAAATCGTCCTGATTGTTTCATAAACCAGCTTATACAAGAAAATCCTGTGTGAATAAACTGTGGATAAATCAAAGGAAAGATGTGAAAAGACTCAGGATAACCCAACGCAATGTTGTCATATCTTGCTTAGCATTAAAAACGAAAAAGATCCAAATTTTGGATCCTTAACTACTGGATAAACGCAATTTTTGCGGAAAAATCCTCTTCTTATGGATAAATTTGCAGATCCTATACAAAAATGACCTCTTATTCACATTAGAAGAAAATTATCCCCATCATCTGTGGATAAAACCTGATTAACGTCAAGAATAGCGGTGATTTATCCCCTACAGCAGCTAATATAGCCCTATTACAACAACTATCGATCCCAAATAACTAATCAGGTTCATTTCTAATGGCTCAAAAATTTCAGGAAAAGAAATGTCCAAGCAAAGATCATTGTGAAAATCGGAATCAAAAGTTGTTACTAGGCTGACTTTTTGAAGTATCCCACAAATTCAAAGCCTCACCATAAGAACCTATAGCAATTAAGGTATTTAAACAGCAACAAATAAAACATCCCCAAAAGAAGGCTCCTTCAATCTGTGGAATTTGTGTTGGCGTTGATAAAGGAAAACGACACGGCACAACAAGTATAAAGCAATCAACAAGATTTGTTATGAACCAAATTGCTTTTAGCAACAATTTTTGGGCAATACCATAACAAACCCAAATAAGGCTTCCTAATAAACTCAACAAAGATCCCTAATAGCATAAGCGCCTAATTGCAACAGCTCGTCAAACTTATCATTAAAAAGGCAACTAATCCTAACAATAGCAATAATGAGCCTATTTTGAAAAACCAAACTGTTCTTAAACAACAACAGCCTAATAAAAATCATCGTAAAAGGTGAGAACTGCCATAACACCTGTGTTGTAGTAGGAGAAATAGAATGCAAGCTTTCCGCAATTAAAAAGAAATTACCTGAAAGCCCCAATGTACCTAAGGCATTAACCCCAGTCTTGGCATTGCAAGCGCTCAATTTTGCAGTCTTTTCTGCAAATCCAAGTACTAATAACAATCCCACACCGCAACAACAAACTGAGCCCAAACCAATGTCTGGGCATCCATTACTTTCACGACTTGTTTTACTGCAATGGGTAAACTTCCCACATCATCGTAGCGAGTAGACGCTAATACAAACCTAAAAATAGGCTTTTGAGTCATCAATTATTCTCTTTTCCGTCTTGCCCGTGGATGCGCTTGATCGTAAACTGTTGCTAGATGTTGGAAATCAGATGGGTATAGATTTGCGTGGTTGATAGCGAGCTCATGTCCCAGTAACTCTTGCACCTGCACGCAAATCACCGCCCCTTCTAGCATACTAAGGTAAGGTAAAAGAGTGGCGTAATTTATGTGGATTCAGATGCCGCTAACCCTTTGCTTCTACCCCATTTTTCCATAATCAATTGAATAGCACGGTGAGAAAGATCGACCCACGGCGATTCAGAAATACTGCATTATCTTCGAGCAAAGCTAGCCTCGCACCGCTAAAGTCAATTTTGCAATGCAGTGATAGCTTTCGCCCAATCGGCACAATCCCGCTCTTTACCCCCTTTACCGAATAAACGCACCTCTGCGCCCTCTAAATCCATATCACCCAAATCAAGCCCTTTTGCAATTCAGACAAACGCAATCCTGAGCTCATACATTAATCCCATCATAGCCAGATCGCGCACAGCCAACGGCAGTTTCTTCAATGTTTAATAATCGCCAAGCTGTTCAGCATCTATATTTTTGCAAATGTTTCACCTTTTTGGTGCTTTTGATGCCAACAGCAGGATTCACTTTCAATACACCTTTGCCCAACGAGAAACCGCAAACTCATTGACGAAGTGCAACAAGGCGCAAGCCAATACTTTTTAGCACTTAACCCTTGCTTGTGGCTTTGGCTAATCATCCAGCGTACGGCACTCACTATCCACATCAACCCAGTCTTTACGCCAGCTTGAAGAAAAGAGTTCGCAAGATGCCATCAGTTGGCGTTGATAATTACTTAAAGTATGAGGACTGGCTTGTCGATAGCGAAGGAAATCCCTACTGCAGTTGGGTTTTGAGAGAAAAGCGGATTAGAATTTTGCAGTACAAGCGGTAAGATTTTGTTTAGATTTACTAATTTATGATGATAGATAGTTTGAAATTACGCACGCATTGCAAATTTTCTCGTAAAAACAACTGTTATGCGTGCGTAACGTGAAACATTAAGCAAGATCGAACTGCCCAATTTTCACACCAACATGACCTAACGCCACAGGGCTTAAATACTGCCCCAAAAACTCAAAACAATCTCATCTAACACGGTAAACTGTTGCTGAACCTTAATATCGTCTTCAACCTTACGCACAAATCGTAAGTTGCTTGACCATTCTCAATTTTTACCTCAAGCGTTAAATAAACCGTTTCAAAAATGGTTTACATTGCTTCCTTCACCGATCGCTTACTCGAACATTCCAATGATTGCCAAATAAAGTTTCAGTTTTTGACTACTGTGTTTTCCTTTTTGCTTTTAATTGTAGGGCACAACATTGCCCCTTTAAATGTTATTGTAAACAGCCTAAAAACACATTAGAAAAAGGCAATAAAAAGACCGCTTAATGCGATCTCAATAAATGGTCCCCCTACCGGACTTGAACCAGTGACCAAGCGATTATGAGTCGCCTGCTCTAACCGACTGAGCTAAGGGGGAAAGTGCAGTTGATTATAGAGAAATAATCATTTGAAGTCTATATACAAAAAGGATAGTCGTTGGAAAAATTGACCATCCTTTTTAGATTCATTATTGCAATACCGAAATATCCGCCACTTGTAAGAACAAGTCTTTGTAACGTGTTTAAAATCGCTAAAGCGATTTTGGCGTAATGCTGGATCTTCAGCATTTACCATTACGTTATCAAAGAAACTGTCTACTGGCGCGCGTAAGTTCGCTAATTTATCTAATACTGCCGTGTAATCGCCTTTTTGCGATAAGCGGTTGTACTTCAGTGCGTAATGCAAGTACCGCTTCAGCAAGGGCTTTTTTTCTGCTGGCTCTACGCAAGCGGTCAAATTAATCTCGCCAATTGCAGCATCCGCTTTCGCTAAGATATTGCTTACACGTTTATTTGCTGCCGCTAAGGCTTCCGCTGAATCTAAAGTACGGAAGTGTGAAACCGCACGAACGCGCGCATCAAAAATCAGCAGGGACGAGTCGGACGACGTGCCAATACGGCTTGAATCACATCCACCGCAATGCCTTCATCTTGATACCATGCACGGAAACGACCCAGCATGAAGTCCACCACATCAGCAACCACGTTTTTGATTCGTGAGTTTATCGCCGAAAAGTGCGGTGGATTTTTTTCACTAAATCTTCCAAATCCAGCGGCAGGTTTTTTTCTCAACGATAATACGTAATGCACCCTAATGCTGCACGACGTAATGCAAACGGGTCTGCACTGCCTTTTCGGTGCTTGTCCGATACCGAAAATACCCGTCAAAGTGTCAAATTTATCCGCTAAAGCGACCGCACTTGCAACGAGTGATTTTGGTAATTCATCACCCGGCAAAGCGTGGCATATACTGTTCGTTTAACGCCACTGCAACTTCTTCATCTTCACCGTCATGACGGGCATAGTGCATCCCCATTACGCCTTGCGTATCAGTGAATTCAAACACCATGTTGGTCATTAAGTCACATTTTGACAGTAAACCGGCACGTTTTGCTTTCGCTTCGTCTGCACCGATTTGTTTTGCAATTTCACCTGCAAGTTGTTCGATACGGTCGGTTTTGTCTTTCAATGTACCCAGTTGTTGTTGGAACAAATACGGTTTCTAAAGCGTGGTAAACGATCAACCAGTTTTTGTTTTAAGTCAGTTTTGAAGAAGAATTCCGCATCAGTTAAACGTGGGCGAACCACTTTTTCATTCCCTTCGATAATTGCTGTTGGATCTTCAGGATTGATGTTCGATACAAAAATAAAGTGCGGTAATAATTTGCCGTCTTTGTCATAAATAGGGAAATACTTTTTGGTCGCCTTTCATGGTGTAAACCAAGGCTTCCGCAGGCACCGCTAAGAAACGCTCTTCAAATTTTGCCGCTAAGACATTTGGATATTCCACCAAAGAGGTTACTTCTTCAAGCAGGCTTTCTTCAATGTCAGCCACACCGCCAAGTGCGGTCGCTTTTTGCTTGAGATTTTGCCAAAATTTCTGCTTTACGCTCGTTGAAATCAGCCACTACAGAACCTTTTTTTCACGCAATAATTGCGGATATTGATCTGCATGTTGAATTTCAAATTCTTTTCTCGCCTAAGAAACGGTGACCGCGAATGGTGCGCGCACTTGCTACACCTAAAAATTTCGCCTTCGATTAACTCATCACCTAACAACATGGTCACCGTATGAACCGGACGGATAAATTGTACGGTTTTGTCTGCCCAACGCATCGGTTTTTGGAATTGGCAATTTTCGCCAACGCACTTTGACACAATGTCGTTAAGCAAGTTTTTGGTCGGTTGACCTTCAATTTTTCGCACGATGAACGAGCCATTCGCCTTTATCAGTTGCAATGCGTTCTGCTTGCTCAACGGTAATACCACAACCACGCGCCCAGCCTTCTGCCGCTTTTAGTTGGTTTTACCTTCAGCGTCAAAAGCTGCAGACACTGCTGGTCCACGTTTTTTTCGATTTCTTTGCTTGGCTGTTGTGTGGCTAAGTTCAACACTTTCACCGCCAAACGACGTGGTGCCGCAAACCATTCAATTTTGTCGAAGGTTAAACCTGCTTGGTTTCAATTCCGCCTCAACGTTATCCGCAAAAAGAGGTTGCTAATGTTTTGAGAGCTTTTGGTGGCAGCTCTTCCGTGCCGATTTCTACTAGGAAGTTTTGGGTTGTCATTTTGTTTTCTCTGGTAAGGTGCAACTTGCGCACCATTTTATTTAAATTTAATCTTTTTCAATCAGTGCTTCACATTTCACAGGGAAATTAAGTGAATTTGCGATAAAAACATGCCTGATGCGCATTTTCATGTAATGCCAATGCCTTAACTGCATCCGACTCGCTTGAAATTATCACACGAGGTTTTAATGTTGCCGAAATAAAGTGTCCTGCATGCTCAGAACTGCCTTCATCCATAATCGCTATTGCTTCATCACGGTATTCTTGCACAATAATGTTATTAACTGCACAAAAATGTAAATACCATAATTTATGACAGGCAGAAATAGATGCTAGTAACATATCTTCAGGATTCCAACGAGTTTTTATCACCACGAAAAAGCAGGATCAGCAGAACCTAAAAATATTAGGTTTATTCAATGCCGAAGCAATAAAAATCCCGTTCGTATGCGATATAAGATGAAGTACCAGCTCCTAAATTTCCAACCCACTCTACCGTAGTTTGATAAGTATGTTGCTTCATTATATTTTTCCGTTATCTCTTATAGAGTGTGTAAATTAAGAAATTCATGTCCTATTTGATTATTTTTCTTCGTTATTACTTCTGTTAAATCTCCCCTAACCCCTCTTTAGCAAAGAGGGGTTAGGGGAGATTTGGCAAAAATTAATCCGACCTCATACTCAATCAGCCCTTACATTCTCTAAAAATAAATAAATTTGCTCGACTACCGCTTCAATTTCACACCTGACTTCATCATTGCTAAATCGCATCACCGTAAAACCAAGTGAATTTAATTCTGCATCTCGCAATGCGTCTTTTTCCTGATAATCAGGTTCATAGTGCTGACTACCGTCCAATTCGATAATCAACTTTGCTTTCGCACAATAAAAATCAACGATATAACTTAAAAGTGGCTTTTTGTCGATTAAATCGAAAAACCCTAATAATTGATCTCGATTGATGCGTTGCCATAACTTTTCTTTCCGCATCCGTCTGCTCCACTCGCAATTTCTGCGAATTCTCTTTTAAGTATTTTTCATAGGGTTGCATGAACGCTATTTCTTACCGTTCTCAATACTCTCACTCAACACCTGTTGAAAACGCTCGTAATCACAAAAACCATGTTCATCTTTTTCACAGCCTTTGAGGGTTAATGCTGTTTGGTTTGGTGGTGTCGCTAAACTTAGTGGCGTGATGTTAATCAGCTGATCGGTGGTTTGATACACATAATCCAACTTAAATTTGAGCTTACCACTTGGTTTGTGCTTCCATACTTCAAATAGCAACTTACCGCCAATTGGAATATTTTTCCAATGAGTCATCCAACTCATAAGGCTCAACGCCTAGTGCCGCAAGCAGAGCGACGATATTAGAATCGTGTCCAACCAATAAGTTAATTTTGTTTTCACTATTTAGCTTTTTGCTGAATAAATGCTAACAACGGATACGAGACATTTTGTGCCAACGCTTCGTTGTTTTTTTAAATAAAGTGCGGTAATATTCGTTTTTAATTTCGTTAATTGCACGCCATTTTTCTTGGCTATCCACACGACCGTTTGGCAATTTCTGCATCAGGTTTGCCCACATAATGGGCGAGCAATAATGCGCTGACAATTTTTCTTCCCTGTGCTAATAGCACCGGTAATTTTAACCGATTTGCCGTCTTTAATACTGTATTCACCGACTTTTCCACCTAAATCACATTCGTCTTTTTGTAAGCAATTTGGTGAGTTTTTTTGTAATCAATGATTTCACTTAACAGTGCATAATTTGGCGCTAATTTTTCTGTAAAGCGGTTAAATCTACATTATTTTTTTGCTGATTCGATTAAGGCTTTACTTGGGTTGTGGACTTTTGTCGTAAAAATTGGATCTTTTTCTGAACCAATTTTCACCACGATGTTGTAATTGCACATTACATCCAGCAAAAGCACCTGCCACAATCGCTTGCCCCTGTTGCAACTGTGCGTTGTACTGCATTCGCATAAGCAAAAATACCTTCACCCGATGCACAACGTTCTGTCGTTAATAACCTTTTATCCGCAAGCCATTGACCTAAATACTGTCCGAAAATAGGTTTCTAGCACCGTCCCTTTTGCAGTGAGATAGCCTGATGGCACATTCCATTTTGCCCACGCATACGGGGAATATTTCGCCATTTCTTGCGGATCTTTTTCCACTGGTGAACGCAATCCATGGCGGCTGAAAATTAAGACTTTCTCAAGCTCGTAATCTTCATTCTGTGTGCTTGATCGATTTTCTGTTGCGAATACACTGCTTACAACGACTGAGCTGAGTAAAAGTGCGGTTAAAGTTTGGGATACTTTCTTCATTTAACTTTTTCTCCTTTTTCAACTGACTACCCTGTATACCTCAGACCAGAATGGATGCTTGTAGTTTCCTACACTATCACAAAAAAATAAGTTCAAAATATTCATATTTAATGAAATGAATACCTATATTTACCTCATTTATAACGTGTTACCAACGATAGCCCACTTTCAAACCAATATGATATTGTTTATCTAGTTGTTTACCACGACTTTTTCCTGCATAAGTCGCAATCTGCCAACTAGCAAAAATCCGTAGTGACCCCAATTTCCTGTTGCCAGTAACGATCAAAAACGTTGTGTTAACTGTGATTGATTAACTTGCACTGCCACTGGAATTGGATGCATCGACGTAATTCAACGTCAATGCCGGTCGGATAGTAACGCCTTCCCACGGCATAAAGGCATAATCCACAGTTACACCGGCATGATAAGCATTAAAGCTCATTTTCGGAGAATGCACATTAACCCCGGCATAAGTGTAACTATCGGCAGAAATATAATAACGATGAATGCCAACATGTGGTCGGATGGCCAGTTTATCTAAATTCAGTTGATAACCCAAGCCCATGCCAATTGTTGCGATGCGACGTTTTATTTTTGGCATTTTGAGATTCACCACGAATTTCACCCGCACTTAAACCATATCCTGCATCGGCAGAGAGGTTTTAAGCCATTTTCAAAAATCATATTTAGCAAAAAGCAGACAGCATATTTAAGCGGCCTTTTGCTACTAATGTTGTCATCAAAAAGCATTGCTTACTCGAGAATGAGAGAACAACAAGCCCTAAGCGGTGATTCGTATCAATATGTTGCACACCAACTTGTGTCAAACGTGCTTTTTGTTGATACGCACGGAACTCATCAGCATCATAATGGCGGGAAGAATATAACGTATTTGCCCAAACATTGGTGTTGTTCTCTGACACTAAATGTTTGTTTAATTCATCTTGTGCCAATAACGCACTATTCACGCTCGCCGATAATTCGGATAACGCGCTATTAGCATAACGGCTAATCAATTCTTTTTGTTTTTTTGACCGCACTTTCTTGTTCCAACGCTTTACGCTGTGCATCTAAACGAGCCTGTTCTTCTGCCTTGCGTTTTTTTCTTCTGCTAATCGAGCGGCTTCATCAGCTTTACGTTTTTTTCTTCCGCTAAACGAGCCGCTTCTTCCGCTTTACGTTTTTCCTCAGCGAGACGTGCCACTTCATCTGCTTTTACGTTTTTCATCTGCTTTACGTTTTTCTTCGGCTAGACGTGCCGCTTCTTCCGCTTTACGTTTTTCCTCTGCTAAACGTGCCGCTTCTTCCGCTTTGCGTTTTTCTTCGGCTAGACGAATCGCTTCGTCCGCCTTACGTTTTTCTTCCGCTAAACGAGCAGCTTCTTCCGCTTTACGTTTTTCTTCGGCTAGACGCAATTCTTCTTTTTGCTGCTCTTCTGCTAAACGTAATTCTTCAGCTTTTGCCTTAGCTTCTGCAATTTGAGCTTCTTCGGCTTTACGTTTTTCTTCGGCTAGACGCAATTCTTCTTTTTGCTGCTCTTCTGCTAAACGTAATTCTTCAGCTTTTGCCTTAGCTTCTGCAATTTGAGCTTCTTCGGCTTTGCGTTTTTTTCTTCAGCGAGACGTGCGGCTTCGTCGGCTTTTACGTTTTTTTCCTCTGCTAAACGAGCTTGATCAACAAGCTCTTGTTCTTTCTTGGGCTGTATAAGCGGTAATCATGATTGTCATTTTTTTCAACTCATAGCGATAGGTTCCCACATCCACTGTACCATTCGCCAAAGCAACATTGACGTTGTCAGTCTGAGCGGTGTTTTTAAGGGTCAGCAGGCTGAGTTGTTGCAAGGTTTGTGGTTCAGCACCGGTATTGCGTACATTTAATACAAAATTCCCTGTTGCCAAAACCATGCACTGCCACATGATCGCCTTTGTTTTTCCCTGCAAAATAAGTGCGGTAATTAAAGGTGCCGTTTCCGCTTAAATCGCCTAGCACGGTGAGTTGATTAAATGTTTGATTATTCGTTTGAGTCGCAAAATCCGGATTAAGCGTAATTTGGCTGTTATTAAGGGTTAAATTGCCAATTGTTGTACTGCTTGGTAACGTCCAGTTTGCATTGTCTGACAAGAAACCAAGGTATCTTTACTTCCTTGAATTTGATGATCAAAACGGGCGTTAACGAAATTTAATTTTGCCTGATCAGAAAGCGTCGCATCGCCCGCCAACGTAGCATTTTCAACCGTTGCCACAGTTTGGTTATTCAGCACAAGTGTGCCAGTTTGAGTGGCGTTATGCGCTAAGCGATATTGGCTTTGCCCTTGTAATGCCACATTGCCCGTAACATCAGCAAGTCCCAGCACCGATAATTTGGCATTGTCATTCAGGGTAAAATTACCATTGATTTTGCTGCGTTCAATGCTCGCAAAGACTTTTATCAGATAAGGTTTGGTTAGCGCATTTGGTTAACCCCGTCCAGTCAGAACGGGCACAAATGAAATTCGCCTGTTTATCGGTAACACCTAATGTGGCATTAGCGTTATTGCTTAATTGCCAATCGCCGTTTATCGCAGAAACGTTTCTAGAAACGACCGCACTTCCACCGTTAATGATGTATTTTTTTCCGCTTTAAAGGTACGACTTAGCCAGTCATCGTCAATCACTACTTCCCTTGCGGACGGCCAATTAATGCCGGTCGGTTTTGGTGGTTATAGGCATGAGGCGTTGGGCGACCACTAAAGACCAAAGTACCGTTTTCTTGCGTAATATTGCTGTTTAAGTTGGCTCCGCCTGACAATAGAAAAAACGCTGTCCGTGTGCGTAGGGTTGATAATCGATATTTAATCGACCGTTGTGAAGTGTGGCATTGGTTTCACCAAACCAGCCGTTAAACGCCGTGGCTTTAGATTGATTAATGTTCTTTTCATTATTAATTTGCGCATTACCACGAATCGTGATGGTTGTGGCTGTGTCTTTGTTATGATTGACAATTTGTGCGCCTTCATCGGTATTTTTGAATGCGATTAAAGGTAAGTGAATGTCCGTTAAGATCTAAACGACCGCCACGGAAGCCGAAATAAATATTGTTTGGATTAACTTGGTCTGCACTTTCGAATTTCACCGTTGGACGACCGCTCACAATACCTAATTGATTAAAAGGCTTGTTTTTTTGCCTTGCTCGTCCGCTTGTTGATTTAAAACGACAACACCGTCCCCCACGCTGATATCGCCTAGGTTTTCGCCTTTACCGTTGACCAATAACGTGCCTTGCCCAATCTTCGACAAACGATCGCCTGCCGGATTTTTGACTTTCCACGTCACCGTACTGCCTTCACTTACTGAAACACCGGCACCTTTCCAAGTTTCATCGGTGGTAGGCTGTACCACAAAAATCCCCTTCAAAGGTCAGCCCGCCAGCCCCCTGATCAATATTATTTTTCAGGGTTACTGTGCCGTTTTCCATATTCCCAAAGTAAATATTCTTACCGTGATGAAGTGCCGGCATATAAGGGGTTTGGGCCACCATATCCAAAAATTCATCTCTGCCGGAAGAAGGCAGGCTGTAATTGGCAAGTGGAGTGTTTGTGACAACTCTGCTACCTTTGGTTAATTTACCGCTGCCGTTGTCGTCTGCCGTCCAGTCATAAGAAGCTGATGTAAAGTCAAAAACCGTCATCAAATCACCGGCAATGATCTCATCTAAATAATTCTTACGTGCAATTTGATAGGTATTTTCTTTTCCTTGATAAGGGTGTCCACTACGCAATACGCCGTTTATCAGCCATTTTCCTGCCGTTTTATCATAAATAAACATCGGTGAACCACTGTCACCGCTAGAACCTGAAATCGGTAACGGGCCATATTGATTTGGATGACGCACATCACCATTTTCAAACTGACCTCACCATTGTTCGCCCAACCTTGCATAAAGGTATTGCCTGCGGTGAGGTAGTTATACGCCATGGCAATATGATTGCCATTGTCATTATCATCACGCAAAAATTGCCAGCCGCTACCAATTCGCACCCGCATTGGATACTTTTCTAAATCTCCATAGGTGCTACCCTGCATATTTGACACCATTTCTATTGGTGCAGCTTCTGTGACGAATTTGGCTAATCGAGGGTTATGGTAGTCGGTCATGTAAGGGTGAGTGCGGTCGTTTTTATAATTATTTCGTTTAACGATGTTATAACCGAATCGGTGCTGATCGGGGTTATTGCCTTCCATGCCAAAAATCAACATTTCGATAGCCCACGTTATGCGCCACACTGACGATATATTGATCGCCTACAAGCGCCGCCACACCATTACGACTGACCACCGAAAAATCCATCATCGGCGCATTTTGCATCATAGTGCCGATAGATTCGCCTTTTTTTATTCACTACCGCAATATTTTTGCGCACCGGGAGTAAATTTGCCTTTATTCTCAGCAAAATCACGGAAATATTGATAATCCACGCCGGAATAAACTTGTCCGGCGAAGACCATTGGGCTTAGGTTCAACGCCACAAACGCAGCAATGAACTTAGGTTTGAAAGTTGTTTTTTGCATAAAATTGGTTCAAATAAAAAGTAAATGGTATAGACCGCTTATACTTGGTATTATTTTAATATCAAATAAAGATTTTTTTAATTTAGATTCATCTAAAAATAACACGATCGTCCTCTAACAATAATGCCGGGAAGCCCGCATAGCCTTGTGCTTTTGCATCATCAAATGCGGCGTGACGATCACGCAAGCGCAACCATTGTTTCAAATTCGGAATGGAAGATAATACTTCCACTGCCTCATAATCCACACCCAAGCGTTTTAACTCCGCCACAAATGGCGCTGTATCAGGGCAATCTGCCGCATAATAAAGAATCGGGTTTCATTATTCATCCTCTTTTTCGGCTGCCGCAGTTGGGTTCAATTTCGGTTCGCCAATTTTGGTTAAACGGTTACGATCGCGATGTTCAAACGGTGCATCATAATTTGGAATAATCAAGGTTGTGGTTTGATCGTATGACCAAGTGCCATCATCATGGAACTTCACCGTCATTTCAAAACTTTCCGTGGTAAATGAACGCTCTAAGAACGGATTCGAAATGATGCCGTTTGTTAATGAACCGCGTACCGCTTTTACAGTGAACTCTTTCGCATCAGCTGGTGCATTACCGACCGCAATAAACGTTTGGCCGCGTGGAATGCTACCTGTTAATAAAATATTGCCTGTTTCAGGTTCCCATAACCAGTAACCAACTTGATCATGGAAGGTTTCTACCTCGCCCGGTTGTACAATATGAGCGTGATAACGCAATCCATAATAGAGTTGCGGACCATTGGTTTGACCATCTGTTGGATGGGCTTCGTAACGTTCGATATAAGGATCTTTTTCTGGCCCTTCCGCTTTCGGGTTAATATCCACACCACGCTTACCTTCCCAAACACCCGCTAATCTAGCCAATGGGCCTAAATTCGCGAGCGTATTCGGATCAGTTTCTGCTTCCGTGTAGATATCATCTGGGTATTGAAAATCTTTCATCATTTTCTCCTTATATCGTTGTGTTAATGCTTAAAGTGCGGTTGTTTTTTGCCTTTTTTTTACAGCCTGGGAAACCTAAGGCTTCACGGCTCGCATAATACGCTTCAGCCACGCCTTTGGTTAATGCACGAATACGTAAAATATAGCGTTGACGCTCTGTTACTGAAATCGCTTTACGTGCATCTAACAAGTTGAAGCTATGTGCCGCTTTTAAGATGCGCTCGTAAGCCGGTAATGGTAATGGACGCTCTAATTCCAATAAGCTTTTCGCTTCTTTTTCGTATTGATCGAAACAGTAGAATAAGAAATCGGTATCGGCGTATTCAAAGTTGTAAGTTGATTGTTCCACTTCGTTTTGATGGAACACATCACCGTAAGTGGTTTTGCCAAGCGGGCCGATCAGACCAAACTAAGTCATACACAGAATCTACGCCTTGAATGTACATGGCTAAACGCTCTAAACCGTAAGTCACTTCACCTGTTACGGGTTTACATTCTAAGCCACCCACTTGTTGGAAATAAGTAAATTGGGTCACTTCCATACCGTTTAACCACACTTCCCAGCCTAATCCCCACGCACCCAAGGTTGGGTTTTCCCAGTTATCTTCCACGAAACGGATGTCGTTTTGTGTTGGATCAAAACCGAGCATTTCAAGGGAACCTAAATAGAGTTCTTGAATATTATCTGGAGACGGTTTAATCACCACTTGGAATTGATAGTAATGTTGTAAACGGTTTGGGTTTTTCGCCATAGCGACCATCGGTCGGACGACGTGAAGGTTGCACATAAGCAAATGCCATCGGCTCTGGGCCTAACGCGCGTAATGCAGTCATTGGGTGAGAAGTACCTGCACCCACTTCCATATCAAAAGGTTGCACAACGGTACAGCCTTGATTTGCCCAATATTCTTGCAAGGCTAAAATCATGCCTTGGAATGTTTTTACGTTGAATTTTGTACTCATAATTTTTTTAATAACAATGTGATGAAAAAAATACAGGCATTATACTTGAAACTATAAGGCGGATAAAGGCGAAAAAAAGTGCGGTCAGAAAAAAATCCTTAAATTTTTTTATTTCTCTTAAATTTTCATTCATTTTTGATGATGAGTTATTTTTCATCATGATAGGTTTGCTTGCCAAGCCTCAAATGTGTAAACTGCTGGCGCTTTTTATACAGACTTTTATCCTAGGGATTTTAAAATGAAAAAAAATGTGATTACTTCAGCGATTTTATTAGCGATTCCAGCATTAGCGGCGGCTGAAGACGTGGCAAAATTAGATGTGATTAACGTCTATTCTGCATCAGCAACACCAACTAGCCTTCATCAAACCGCCTCATCTGTTACTGTTTTAACTGAAAAAGATTTTGCACAACGTGGTGCGACTTATGTCAGCGACGTATTGAAAACTGTACCAAGTTTAGCTGTGAGCGCCTCGGGCGGTCGTGGCACATTAACTAATGTATTCTTACGTGGTGCGGATGCAAACCACACTGCTGTGATTATTGATGGCGTGAAAGTGAACCCTGTTTCTGGCTATGGCTTTGATTTTCGGTGGATTAGCATTAAGCAACATCGACCGCATCGAAGTATTACGCGGCGAGCAATCCGCCCTTTGGGGAAGTGATGCCATGGGTGGTGTGATTTATATCACCACGAAGAAAGGCTTAGAAAAAGGTAAAACCTTCAACGTTGATTACGATTTCGGCACAGGCTCTAATCGTACGGTAGATGGTTCATTAACCCTTTCAGGCTCAAATAACGGTTTCTATTATGCTTTACACGGTGACAGCCACCACACCAAAGGCATTTCAGCACTCAGCAAAAAACCGCTTTAACTATACCGCGCAAGATGGCACAGCGGTAAGTACCGGTGGCTCAAGCGAACGCGATAAATTCCACCGTGATAATGCTTCTCTTCGTTTCGGCTATGACGATAACCAAAAAGGTTTTGATTTCTTAACCTCTCACAGCAGCCAAACTGCTAACTTTGATAACAGCGCAACAGATGAAAAAGGCCACTACACTCGCACACGTGATACCTTATTCAAATTAAGCGGTTTCTTAGGTAATGATGATCAATTGCTTAAACACAAATTGGGTGTAAGCCATCTCAAAACTGACAGCGATACTGTTGGCTACACATCGGCTTACGATGCGAAAAAACTCAACGCAAACTATCAATTAGATGTCAATTTCGATCGTGAAGGCACTCTCACGCAAGGTTTAAGCTTCTTAACTGACTATCAAAAAACAGATTTCAACTCGTCTTATTTCAACAATGCGGGTAATAAAAAACTTGTTGAGAAAAGCTTAGCGGCAGAATATCGCTTATTGCACGATGCAGATCATAGCTTAAATATTAGTGGTCGTTACACTGACAGCTCTGAATATGAAAACTCATGGACTGGCCGTATCGCAGGCGCTTACCGTTTACACAATAACGTGAAAGCACACGCAAGTTTCGGTTCAGCGATTCAAAACCCGACAATCACTGAATATTACGGTTACAACGCGCGCTATATCGGCAACCCGAATTTACAACCTGAGAAAAAGTTTAGGGTGGCGATGTTGGCTTTCTTATTTGAAACCAATGACAATCGTCACAGCTTTGATGTGACTTATTTTCGCTCGCAACGTGAAAAAAATGCGATTAGCAGCGAAGTAATCAACTTTACCACTTATGCAAGCCGAGCGGTAAACCTTGAAGGTAAGAGCAAAGTGAAAGGTGTTGAAGTGGCTTACAACGGTAAAATCACCGATGCATTAACTGCTTATGCGAACTACACCTACACGCAAACCCGAGATAGTAAAGGCGCTGAATTAGCACGTCGTCCAAAACATTTAGCGAACGCGGGCTTAGCATACCAAATCACTGAAAAAAATTGGGTGCGGATGTAAATGTATCTTACACAGGCAAACGCATGGATACCTACTATTCACCAACCTACAGCACGCATAAAGTGAAATTGCCATCTTACACCTTGGCAAACTTAGGCGTGAACTATAAAGTAGCGGATAGCTTGACGATTTATGCAAATCTTAACAACGTATTCAATAAAAAATATGAAAACGTACTGGGCTATGGCCAAGAAGGACGTAATGTTTACGTTGGGTTGAAAGGATCGTTCTAATTATTACCCACTCATAAGGGCGTGCTTAGCACGCCTTTTTACATTCTTGATGGCGTAGCGTATCATTATCTATATGCAAAAAACTCGCTTAATTTTAACCGCACTTTTCCTTCCGTTTACCGCTCAGGCTTCGGAACAATTTGTCTCGCTCACGCTTTGCAGCGACAGATTACTTATTGAACTGGCTAAGCCTTCACAAATTGCTGCTCAATCGCCTTATTCGACAAAACCATTGATGATGTTAGACAAAATCAATACCGATAAACCTGTGCTGGAACCGCAATTAACGGAATTATTGCCCTATTTGGATAAAACTATTCTGATTAACGAAACCTTTTATCCACAATTAGTCGCAGAGCTGAAAAAACTCGGTGTGAAGATTATCCCGATTAACGACAGCCCACAAACGCCTGATGAATTATTTACGCTGATTCTAGAATTAGGCAAACAACTGGGTAATGAGCAAAAGGCGGCAGATTTAGTAACAAAACTCAAATCGCAAAACTTTCACTTAAATCGACCGCTTACTGATACACTGATTTTTGTCAGAAACGGGTGTGGTAGAGAGTTACTATCCGCAATATCCTGTGCTGTTAAATTTACTCGGATTAACACCGTTAAAAACGCCACTTACCGCACAAAATTTCTCGTTAGAAAAAGTGATTTTAAGCCAACCAAATGTGCTCATTTCACTGACTGACAAACAAGGTTACAATGCACAAGCCGAATTGCTGCAACACCCTATGTTGCAAGATTTTCTTTCAAAAACCAACCGCTTGTCAGCATCCCGATGAAATATACCTATTGCTTTGATCACGGTGTGTGGCAAGGGGCGGAGAAGATTTATCAACAGTTAAAATAATGTAGCTGACAAATCTCCCCTAACCCCTCTTTTGCTAAAGAGGAGGATTTCATTATTAAATTAACCTAGGGATGATGTATTTATAATTTTTTATGTATAAATAATTAGAAATAAAATCACCAGAATTATAAATTATCACTATAATTCCCCCTCTTTAGCAAAGAGGGGTTAGGGGAGATTTGACAAAATCAAATTAACAAATGATATTTGGATTACATAGGAAATTGATCATTGACCAAAACACTAAAATTAAATACCGCACTTTTCTTCGCGTTGCTGTTGATTAGCGGCTTTGCGGTTTTATCATCAGCTAGGCGATTTTCGCCCATCTCAAAAAAATGCGGATGGCGTGCTCACCGATATGCGTTCGATGGTGCTGTGGGATATTCGTTTTCCACGCATTGGTTTAGCTTTATTGACGGGTGCCAGCCTAGCGATTGCCGGCAATGCGATGCAAGGTATTTTCCAAAACTCCATTAGCGAGTCCAGGCTTGCTCGGCAGTAGTGCTGGCGCAACAGCCGCTAGTGTATTTATCCTCTATTATTTTGCCGTGCCATTTTCACTGCTCTTAGCCGGTGGTGTGATTGGTGCGCTTTTAAGCTTTTTAATCGTGTATTTGATCGCCAAAAACTACGGCACCACGATGATGATTCTAAGCGGCTTTAGCGGTCAAATATGTTGCTTGGGTCAGCAATTGCATTACTGCTCTCCAACGCTGAAAGCCCATGGGCATTAGCTGAACTTTATCGTTGGCTACAAGGCTCATTGATGTGGGCAAAATTAGATACCCTGCTTATTTCACTCCCGATTGTTCTGGCGGGGATTTTCTGTTTATACCACACTCGCCGATACTTAGATTTACTCACCTTTGGTGAAGAAACAGCGAGCACAATGGGCGTGGATCCAAAACGTAGCTTTTTCATCAGCACCTTTGGCGTGGCTTTATTAGTCGGGGGCAACCATTCCACAAACCGGTACCATTGGCTTTTATCGGCTTAATCGCGCCACACTTCGCCCGTATTTTTACTGAAAAGCTCGCCCATCACAGCTTTACCTCACCAGTGCGTTAATCGGGGCTTTACTGCTGTTACTGGCTGATTTAGCGATTTTATATATCCCGCTGTTCTCACATATTTACATCGGCACATTGACTGCACTTATCGGTGCGCCTTGCTTGATTTGGATGTTATTAACGCAACAGAGAAAAATCTATGATTAGAATTGAAAAACTCACCCAATCCTATTGCTTAAATGACATCAACTGTACGATTCCATCAGGTAAATTGATTGGCATTATGGGCGCCAATGGTGCGGGAAAATCTACCTTATTGAAAACCATTGCGGGTATCTTGCCCCTCAAACAAGGGGAAATTTGGTTTGATGATCAGCCATTAAGCAAAATGAACGCGACAGAAAAAAGCCAACACATTGCTTACCTCTGCACAAAATACGCAAATTCATTGGGATTTATCCGTTTATGATGTGATTGCGTTAGGCTTAGCTGCGCCCTTACCAAAAGAAAAAGAGCGGTCAAAAATTCAAGCGTTTTCAGAAAAATTTGCTGTAACTCATTTATTCGATAAGCCATTTCAACAACTTTCTGGAGGCGAAAAAGCACGAGTACAACTCGCTCGTTGCTGCATTAAAGAATCCCCTGTTTTATTGGTCGATGAGCCGATTGCGCCACTCGACCCTTATTATCAAATTGATATGATGGAACAGCTTTAAATCACTCACACCGCAACATACGTGTGTCGTCGCAATTCATCACCTTTCATTGGCTTATCAATTTTGTGATGAAATTGTTCTATTAGATACAAAGGAAAATTGTTAGCTGTCGGGTGAAACGCAAGCCGTGTTAAATGCGGAGAATTTGGCGAAAGCCTTTCATATTCGGGCTGAAATTGATCCACTGAAAAAAGACTATCTCAAAAAAATTGAAAAAGCAATAAAAATAAAAAGCACTTAGCGATTCACTAAGTGCTTTTTTTATAGAAATGAATTATGGTTGGATTTCTGAATCTACGAAGAAATAAGCAATTTCTCGTTTTGCGCTTTCAACACTATCAGAACCATGAACAGAATTTTCACGCTGACTTAACGCGAAGTCTTTACGGATAGTGCCTTCTGCTGCCTCAGCCGGGATTCGTTGCACCAATCAAAGTGCGGTAATCTTTTACGGCATTTTCTTTTTCCAATACAGAAACCACCATCGGACCAGAGAGCATATACTCCACCAACGGTTCAAAAAAATGGTTTACCTTGGTGTTCCGCATAGAAACCTTCCACTTGTTCTTTTGGTTAATTGCACCATTTTTAAGCGCAACGACACGGAATCCCTGTGATTCAAAAACGCCCTAAAAATAGCACCAATTAAATGACGCTTTACTGCATCGGGTTTGATAATTGAAAAAGTACGTTCTGTCATAAAATCCTACTTAACTTGCTTTCGTTACTAATAAATTTGCTAAAGTTTTCACACCAATTCCGGTTGCGCCAACCGCCCATAAATCACTACCTGATTTACGATAAGTGGCCGAACAATCAATATGCAACCAACCTTGTTGATAGTTTTTCACAAAAATACGATAAAAAAATGCCGTTGCAGTACTTGCGCCCGCCACAACTGGTGCAGTACCTGTATTTGCAATATCCGCAAAAGAAGAAGTGATTTGGCTACGATGGAACGTCTTCAAAAGGCAAACGCCAGAACGGTTCATTTTCTTCTTTCGCAGCTTGGAATAGGCTATTTACTAACGCATCATCCATAGAAAGTACGCTGTGGTAATCATTACCCACTGCCACTTTCGCCGCACCGGTTAAGGTTGCACAATCGACAATAAATTGTGGATTTTGGCTATCAGCTTCAATTAAACCGTCTGCTAATACTAAACGGCCTTCTGCATCAGTATTTAAAATTTCAGCGGTTACACCATTTTTTTATACGTGATGATATCACCCAATTTAAACGCATTATCACTCACCAAGTTTTCTGCACAGCATAGATAGAGTTTTACACGTTGATTTAAACCGTGCGCAATCGCAAATCCTAATGCTCCCGTTAATAACGCAGCGCCCCCCATATCGGTACGCATAGTACTCATACCATCACTTGGTTTGATGCTATAACCACCACTATCAAAAGTAATACCTTTACCGACTAAACACGCTAATACAGGCGCATTTTGGATCATTAGTCGGGTTAAAAATCTAATTGCAACATAGCTGGTGGATTAATAGAACCACGACCCACAGTAAAGATCCCGTGATAGCCTTGCTCTTTTAACGCTTCACCAGAAATGATTTGAAAACTGACCGCACTTTTATCCGCATAATTTTCGGCTTGTTTAGAAATAAACTCAGCCGCGCGTTCGGCTAATTTAACCGGAGTAAGGGTTTGTGCCGGTTCATTAATAATTCCACGCACAAAATCACCACATTCAATACGGGCTAATAATTCATCTTGTGGCTCATCATCTAAATGAGGAAATTCAATCGAATAATCTTGCTTCGCCGAGTAAAAACCTTGATAAAATGCCCAGCAATTTTCTAATTCCCATGCATCCCCCACAAGTTCAACGTCTTTAATGCCTTGTCCACGTAACTTACGTGCGGCTTTTTGGACTAAAAACAAGGTTCGATTTTTTTCATCATCTTTAAGATGAATAACGGCTTGATCTTGATTAAAACTTAAAATGGCATTTTTTTGCCCCAACTCTCCGAAGCGGGAGCCGTTGATAATGTAATTTGCATGAGGTTCTTCTCCTTTATTTATCTATTCTTCTCTAAGTACCATTTTACCGTCTGACGAAGTCCTTGTTCAAAGGTTATTTGCGGTTGCCAACCTAATTCTGCATGAATTTTAGAACAATCCAATGAATATCGCACATCGTGACCAGGTCGGTCTTTTACAAAAGTAATTAAATCTTCGTAATACTTAATGTGATTAGGCTTATTTGGCGCAAGTTCTTCGAGTAATTGGCAAATTGTTTTAACCACTTCAAGATTTGTTTTTTCACAATTTCCGCCAATATTATAGCTTTCCCCAACTCGACCTTTGGTTAAAACTAAATATAAGGCTTGAACATGATCTTCCACAAATAACCAATCACGAATTTGCTGCCCATCACCATAAATTGGCAAAGGCTTTCCCATCACTGCATTTGAAATCATTAAAGGGATAAGCTTTTCAGCATGCTGATAAGCCCCATAGTTATTGGAACTGTTTGTGATAATCACCGGCAAACCATAAGTGCGATGCCAAGCGTGCACCAAATGGTCACTCGCTGCTTTTGAGGCTGAATAAGGGCTACTCGGATGATAAGGGGAATGTTCAGTAAAGGCCAGTTCAGAAAAGGATAAATCCCCATACACTTCATCTGTAGAAATATGGTGGAATCGAAAGGTCGTTTTTTTAGCTTCATCTAAGGTATGCCAATAATTCTTAGCAACCTCTAACAACGTATAAGTACCAACAATATTGGTTTGAATAAAATCAGCCGCTCCCGTAATAGAACGATCGACATGACTTTCTGCCGCCAAATGCATCACTGCATCAGGCTGATATTTTTCGAAAACGCTTTCTATCGCCTTAAGATCACAAATATCAATTTGCTCAAAAGCATAGCGAGGATTATTTTCTACCTCTTTCAAAGCGGATTGATTTGCCGCATAGGTCAGTTTATCAATATTGATAACGAAATATTGAGTCTGATTAATAATATACCGAATAAGAGCGGAACCGATGAAAGCCTGAACCACCGGTGATGAGGATTCTTTTGCTCATAAGAAGAAGCTTTTATTTATTCAGATGTAGTACTTTCATTAACCATAAAAGCATAAAATAAAAATAGAACAAAGAAGTAAAAAAATATTTCCTGAATTATGTGCTAGAAACGACTGGCTCATGCAGTAAATAATTGTTGATAGTACGTGAACAATACCTAATATCGAAATAAATTTTTATTCTTTTATTCAACTGTCCAACTGCGTTTTCTGTAGAATAGGCATAGAGGGACAATAAAAAAATACTCAATATGGCAATGCCTCCCTACTATCCCTTTCTTTTGCTAATTCATCTATAAATTGATTATGTAAATGTGAAAACGAAGTTGATGCCTTAGTTACAACATCTTTATCAGCTAAATCTTTTTTTATAATCGTCTAAATCTCTTTAAACTCCATCCCTGAAATCGGATGCTCTAAAAAGGAGTTTAAACCAATCTTCCACATATCTAGGCGCTCTCCAATAGAACTTACCTTATCATCTCCAGATAAATATAATTTTAATTCATATTCTGCTTCAGATAGACGATTAACAAATTTATTATTTACCGTTAATACTACTGAGATAATACATAAAAAAAGTGATTCCACCTAATAGAAGTTTTCTTAGACAATAAATGTCTATATAAGAAAAATAAGAACTAGTAATAAAGATTGGGACTCCCAACCCATCCCTCCTCTAGCAAAAAGAAAGTAGGCTTGCTAAAAACTCCAAATATTCCAAAGAGGATTACTAACGCAACTAGTTTCTGCTTATTTTTATTTACATCTAATAAATGAAATGCAATAACAAAAACTAAATAAGCCTAATGACATTGACATATCCCCAGCCTGGATCTTCATTTGGTTATAAAAAAAGCACTTTCTAAGTTTAAAAATATAATATTGATAGAGTGCTACAATACCTGAAATAAAAGAACCTAAAGGAATGCTATAAAGCAATATATCAAATTTAACTGAACTATAAAGCTATAAAAAAATAATTACAGAAAGAAATAAAAAAATGCTCTTAATGGATTATCAATTAAGCTAAATTTTTTTCCCCATGAAAGAAAAACAAAGAAAAAGTGAAACTAAAAAAATAAAAAGTAGTCATCAGAAAAAAATAACTCTATTCTGCTCACCACATCTAAGAAAAACTACTCTCTTGTAGAGTAAATAACACAAAAAAATAATATACTTAAAAACTAATAATGCCGTTGAACCGTAGTTATATCCTTTTAGGAAACATCAAAAGTAAAGTAAAAAAATAAAAAAATATTGATGCATTAATAAACAACTTTGGGAAAATTCCTATATTAAGCATAATATCTTAATCCTTATATAATACATCTACAATTTCTGTAGTCGGTTTAAAGCCTGTAGGGCGCATTTAGCAATGTTTGACGAATAGCCATATAATCTGGCATCTCTGCAAGATCGCTCTAATTCAGACAACACGTCAGATAATTGCTCAAACGGTAAATGAACCTCTTCAGCTGTCATAATACGAGGGATGGGTTGTTTTACAAACATTATCTCCGCCAATTAACAACTCTTCATACAGCTTTCTCTCCCGGACGCAACCCCAGTATAAGTAATTTCAATATCACCTTTCGAGGTTGTTTTCATCCTTAACTGAGAGCCCTGATAACTGAACTAAGTTTTTAGCTAAATCCACTATTTTAACTGGTCTCCCATATCCAAAATGAAAAACATCACCACCTTTTGCCATTGCTCCAGCCTGAATAACAAGCTGAGCTGCTTCAGGAATAGTCATAAAATAGCGAATAATATCAGGGATGTGTAATAGTAATAGGGACCACCTTTTTAGAATTTGCTTTCTAAACAAGGGAATAACTGAACCTGATGAGCCCAATACATTACCAAAACGAACCATACTGAAACAAGTTTGATAGTCTTTCAATTGTTCTGATAACGCCTGTAAACACAGCTCAGCCATACGCTTACTCGCCCCCATCACATTTGTTGGGACGAACTGCTTTATCTGTTGAAATGAGTACAAACGATTTCACATTATGTTCTGCTGCGCATCTTGCAACATTATATGTACCAAATACATTATTTTTGACACCTTCAATCATATTATACTCAACCAAAGGAACATGCTTATATGCTGCAGCATGATAAATAGTATCAATACTAAAATGAGATAAAAACGCGATCTCAGGCGTTCAATATCCTGTACATTTCCTAAAAATAGGATAAATTTTAGTGTTTGTAATATTATTTTTTTCTTCGCAATCTCTAATAACTCTTGATGAATGGAATAAAGAGAAAATTCTGAAAGTTCAAATAAAAATTAAAGCATTTGGCTCATTTAAAAATAATTTGACGACATAACTCAGAGCCAATTGAACCACCAGCTCCTGTTACCATAACAGATTTACGATGAATATTTTTTTCTGTAATAAATCTTTATTTGGCAATACTGGCTCTCGACCTAACAAATCCTCAATGTGAACTTCTCGTAGCTCATCAATTTTTGCATTCCCCTTGCAAGATATCTTCCATATCCGGAATAGTTTGAACCTTAATTTTTAAAGGAATTAAAGCTATCAATTATTGTCTTACGCTCGCTACGTGATGCACTAGGAATCGCTAACAAAAATAACTTTTAATATTATATTTTTTTGAACAAGTTTTGAAATATCATTTTGGCGAAAAATATTTTATTTCCTAAAAGATAATTTCCATGTAGCTTAGCGTTATCATCAATAAATCCACGAATGCGATAGCGATAAGCATGTTTAAGTAACACTAGCTAGTTGACGCCCTGTTGCACCAGCGCCGTAAATCAAAACAGATTCATTATCTTTATCTAAAAATTAAACTAACATAATAGCGAACCAGCATTCTTGCACTACCACATAGCAAGAACACATAGGAAAAAAATAAATAATAGGTACAGTTCTAGGCATATCTGAATCGATGAAAGAAAGAAAAGAAAAATAAGACTAACAGCTGAAACAAAAGCACCTCCAGCTACCATTGCTAAAGCCTTAAAAAGATATGTAACGTAAGACCGCACGATAAAGCCCTAATTTAATAAATGTCAAAAAGAGTTATCGCAACTGGTGCATAATAGAGTTATCCAAATTTCTGTATTGTCAAATGCAACTATGCCGCCTAGTCGAGTCCAGTAAGCTAGAAAAAAATGCAGATATCAATAAGACCACATCAATAAAAAAAGACTAATTACTCTCTTTTTAGTTCTCGACATTCCAAATACTAGAGAATAAATCATACAAATATCCTTAAGTTAGTAAAATTGGTTAAATAATCTACCTAACAATCTTCAACAATGTTAGAAAGATTATTTTAAAAGTATTCTGATACATTTTTTTATTCTGAATGTACTTCATATTATATTTAATCTTCTCAGGCATGATCTCTTCAATATATGTCTTTTCTCAGGATCGCTTTAGATTTCCCCAAAAATCTCATTTTCATCCATATATTCAATTGAAGCATAATCTGTAATCCCCGGTTTTACAGAAAGTACTTTTTGTTGCTCATCAGTATACAAGTCAACATATTTTCTTACCTCTGGACGAGGACCAACTAAAGCTCATATCTCCAAGCTAGTACATTAATCAGCTGTGGTAACTCGTCAAGTTTATACTTACGAATAAAAATAACCTGAACGAGTAATTCTAGGATCTCGACCACCTACAGTGATTAACCCTTTTTATCAGCATCAACCACCATCGAGCGAAACTTAAACAGACCAAAATCGATACCATTCTGTCCAACTCGAACTTGCTTATAAAAGACAGGACCTTTTGAATCAGTCTTAATCCAAATGGCTAATACAATGAAAATAGGGGCTAGAACAACTAGCCCAACTAAACTTAAAAATAAAAATCAAAAAAACGAATCACTTTTTACTTAACCTTATTATAGGCATTAACAACCGTATCAATTACAAATTTTACCTGCTCATCTGTTAATTGAGGATAAATCGGCAGTGAAATTTCACACTTTATAGTTATTATATGCTTGAGGATAATCTTCAATCTTTATACCCTAAATTTTTAAATAAAGTAAGCATTGGCATTGGGATAAAGTGAACATTTACAGCCACTTCACTTTTTGCAATTTCATCAATCATCGCATCTCTTTGCGCTTCAGTAAAACCTTTAATACGTAAAGCATATAAATGATATGAAGTCTCTTTTTCACCTTGTTTTGATGGTGGTAAAATTGCCCAATCATATTGTTTAAATGCTTCGCCATAAGTATCAAAAAAACACGTTTACGTTCTTTCAATAAATCTTCGTAAATACGAATTTGAGCTAAAGCCTATTGCAGCATTCACATCTGCCATATTAATTTTCATACCTAGGCCAGTAATATCGTATCGCCAACCACCGGCTTTACTCTTAGAGAAAGCATCTTTAGTTTGACAGTTTAATGCCATTTGACGAAGCTCTCCATAAAGTTTAGCGTTATCAAAAGGTGCTGGTAAGTTAATACAAATTGCACCACCTTCAGCTGTTGTAACATTTTTTTACGGCATGCAATGAGAAAAATAGCAATGTCGGTTTCACTTCCTGTTCTCATGCCCTTTTTGTACCAAGCACCTAAAGAGTGTGCTGCATCATTCAATACTAAAATACGACCAAGTTTTTCTTGATTCTCGCTTTCAGCCTCAAAGAGCGGTCGAATTTCTGAAGATTTTACCAAATCCATAATTTCGTCATAATCGCAAGGGAACCCAGCAATATCAACAGGCATAATAGCTTTAGTTCTTGGTGTAATTGCTTTTTTTAATCGCATCTAAAGAAATATTAAAAATCTTCTGAAGTATCTACCATTACTGGCTTTAGCCCCCTGCATGCAATACCGCTAAAGCTGTTGCACTATAAGTATAAGCTGGCACAATTACCTCATCGCCTTCTTTTACGCCGAACCAACGAAGCATCATAATCGCTGCAGAAGTCCAAGAGTTTACACAAAGTACTTCTTTGGCCCCTGAGAATTGTTTAATTTCTTCTTCTAAAGCTTTTAACTTTTAGGGTCCCTGTGGTAATCCAGCCTGAACGTAAAGAATCTAAAACTTCATTGATTACATCTTCATTAACATATGGAGGAGAAAATGGAATTTTTCATGTTTTTTTATCCTTTTCTATCTAAATACTTTTATATAATAATTTTTTTCACAAAACTTGGAGAAATAGACATCAAAAAAATAAGCAATGGCGTAGATATCTGCTTTAATACCATAATTTAAATCTCTATTTATATGAAATAGGCGGAATTTTAGTAGCCCAATTGTTTTTCCAATTTGCTCTGCGCTTATAAAAAGTCGGAACTGCGTCTGAATTTCAACCCAATATAATCAACATTTGCCAATCTGCAGTTATTTAAGAATGCTTGATACCACAATAAAGTATCTTCGGCTAAAGCGACTTCCTTACTATACCTTCCCGCTTTATCAAAAAAAGCCTTCCTGAACATAGCTGTTGGATGAGCTATCGGATCTCGTTTTTTTCAAAAAAATTGATATAACTCGTCATGAAGAAGAGGATATTCTACTTTATCATTGATAACACTATCATTTTCATCAATTTCACAAATCCAGCAACCAACCGCATCAACATCTACATGCTGTTGTAAGAACTCAAGCTGTACTTTAAAAACGATCTCTTTTCAGCTATATCATCCGTATCCATTCTAGCAATAAAATTCCCCTTAGCAACCTTCAACCCTTCATTTAATGCTAAAGCAAGCCCCATATTTTTAGGTAATGTAACAGATACTAACTTAGTTCCTATTTTTTCTTTCCAGTAGTTAATTGCTGAATACAAATGATCTGATAAGACACCATCTTCAACCAAAAATAATTTCATCGGGCCTTAAAGTTTGGTTAGTCCATATACTTTCCATGGTTCTATGGAAATATTCTGCCTTCTCTTTATGATAAATAGACATTAAAACTGAAAGATTCATATTGCACACTATGTAGATTTATATAACTTAACTAAAATACTTAATAAAAGACTAGATAATCTAAACCCCATATATGTTAAACAAAAGTAAATAATTCTTTTTCTTTTATATTCCTCGTATTCTTAGAATACTTAGAAAGCCATTTATATTTACTTAACATACGTTTAATATTAGGATTTTTTTAAAAAATGGCATCACATAAGGAATAACTTCCAAATAATAATGCGATAAATACAAATAATCAGCATCCCTGATCTTCTTTTGAACCTGAAAGCACATTTTCTATATTTAAAAATAGATCTTCCAAATTTTTTTCATTTTAAGCTTATAACTAATACTTCCTTCCCTATTTTGTCTATACATATAAACTCCTTTATTATAAATATAATAAGAGGCTATATGCTGTGAAAGCTCAAAACACCACTTCACATCTTCTGATGTCATATTTAAGGGAAAATGAAATATTATTAATAGCTACAACATCCCTTCTTATACATTTATTACATGCAGATGGATACCATATCCCATTATCAATCAACAAATATAAGTCGTCAGAAAAATTTATTTGAACTGGAAGATACTTCAGATAAGTCAAACTCATACTCCTTAATTCTATCCTTGCCATAATAATAAGAGTAAGGGAAAAATTATCGTATCTGGTGAATTAGTTTCAATTATACAATTAAGATTTTTCCAAGAAATCATCATCTCGCCAAAAAAATCATCACCATCTAAAAATAATAAGTAATCACCTTCTGCTTGATTTATCCCAACATTCCTTGCACTAGAGAGACCACCATTTTCCTTATTAACTAATTTTATACATGTATTTTTACGCAATTCTTGACAATGCTCAAATGTAGCATCGGTAGAACCATCATTCACCAAGATAATTTCATAATCCCTAAAAAGATTGCTTTAAAAATACTATCTATACAACTAACGATATAATCCTGCACATTATAAGCAGGGACAATTACAGAAAATCTCATAAGTTATACTCAATTTAAAAATACTAATATATGGTGAAATTCTTTTTATTAGCATGATTTCCAAAACTATCATAAATATCTTTTTGAAAAATAAAAATGAAAGAAAACAAAAAAATAAAACCAAAAACAATTAACTTCCTAACTTTAATCTTAGAAAAAGTATATAAGCTCAACAGATAATAAAAGAGAAATACTAAGAGCTGACAACACTCTATTAAAGATATAAAATTTCATAGAGACAGCGAATGCAATACAAACAAGTACATTAGAAAGCAATACAAAAATTATATTTATCACTCTCAAAAAGCTTATTTCTAAAGAACAATATAGGAAGTATTATAAAAATATTGGAATATAACCCCTATTCCACTACCAAAAATCTGCCTCTTTAGCATACTCATCTATAAAAATATGCTTCATACTTTGTACCAGAAAAAAATAATCAGGACTAATCAACAAACCAAACAAATCAAACCTTAACACAACAAGGAATGTTAATATAAATAACAACATAAAAGTCTTATTTAAATGAAAATTTCGCACAAAAAAATAATGGAGCAAAAAATTAATGAAACATTATGAAAAGAAGATGCTAGCCCTGATTAGAATTTAATAGTTAACTTGTCATATAGGAGCAGTATACAAGAATATAAAACTATAGACATAGCGACACTCTGCCTAACTATATTTAGACTATCCAAATAGAAAAATAAGAATATAAAAAAAGTCAAAAAAATAAAGAAGGTTTTTCTTACCTTTATAAGGGAAAGGTATAAGAATAAACACTGAATAAACGCCATAGTCAAAAATAAACTGCACATGCAGATCTAAAGAACTATATAATTTATTCAAATAGTAAAAACCGATCTCCAAAAGGCCACTGTGAATGGTAATAATCTAGATTTTTTTATATATATACATAATTCTCATAGTCTGCACCTGTATTTTTCTCTTAATCCAGAAATTAAAAACAAAGGAATAAGAAAAATAATACCAATATGTGTTTAGCAATTCTATTGCTGCAATTCTCAGAGGCAAAAAATAAATATAACACTACTGGCAAACATTAAATAGTATATAAAAAAATGTTTCTAACATAAATTAGCTAAACCTATAATTTCTCAATTAGAATATCAAACTTTCTCATCAATTCCGATTCTTTTTCAAATCCTTCCACTTGAATAGACACCGGATGAATTCTATTTTCACCTAATATATTTATAATCGCTGAACTATATATAGTATATACATATATCTCTTTATAATTATTTAATTCATTAGATATGATATCTTCAAAAATTAAATCTGAATTATAATACTTCACTCCATCGACAACAAAGCTCTCTTTTGGGGTGAGGGAGGTAATAATCAATATTATATTTATCTATTATTTTCTTAAACAAATCTACATTCTTAGCATCATCATTATACAATCTTTTGCCCTAAACATATTTTTTTAATACACCGGTAAGAACATTATCACCACTATTATTAAAATTAAATATAGAAATTCTTTTGGTATTTTTTTATGATATTATCCATATCATATATAGTATAATGTAAAAGACGATATATTTTTAATGTATTAATATCATGATCGATCATAAAGATAAACTTAATAAACTTAAGCTTCCAGCTTTCATTATTTTTGATAAAGCATACTACTTTTTCAAAATATTAGCAGTTCCATCATCAAATGTTATTAGCTCATTAAACTTGAGAGATGAAATAATTGATTGAATCAATATATTTTTCTATATTTGCAACAAAGATCTTATCAAATTTTTTTATTAAAGAATTTAATCTTGTAATACAAAAATAAGGCATACTAACCTTATTAAACTTTTACAATAAATCTTATTTAAAAACATGACATAAAACACTAAATAAATTAAAAATATCTATCCACCTTCTCGGAAAAATGATTAGAAAAATAATATTCCGTAAAATTTCTCATCTTCATAGTTTTTTTAACTATCTCTTTTGCTAAAAGAGTTTGTAAAGGGGTTGTACATATAATTAAATTCATATTTTTATTTAACTCTCGATGTCATGACATATAAAAAAAGGAAGTATAACACCTGCTCCTAATATACTAGCAAAGGGGACATATTCAACCCCAAATTGCATAAAGATCGACAACCCTCCTAAATACAGTATTGTAGAAAGAATTGAGCATAATGATATCCATTTATTCTTTCCGTAAAAGAAAAGATAATTTACTAAAATTAGATAAGGTACCGAGAACATTGTGGCAATAAGGAACATAATAATATAGTACTTTGTTCCCCAAAAACTGTTCCCCTAAAATAAAAATCACAAATTCCTCTGGAATTGCCCACATAATAATAGAAGGAATAGGAATTAAAAAGTAATGAAAGCAATGTTAGTTGGTGTACTTTCTGTAAAGTAATCTTCTTTTTGTTTTAATGCTTCATAAAAATAAGGTATTGCAGCCTTATTTATTGCTTGAATAATGACTGCAAGCACCAACGCAATTTGAGCCCCCATAGCATAAAAGACCTAATTCAGATTCAGTAAATTTATTATAAATAAATACTCGATCTAATTGACCTTTTATAAAAATGCTGATCTGATGAAAAGCTAAAGGAATACCAAATCCCTATAAAATATAGAAAACCTTTTTGATACTTTGCTATATTAAAAGACTTTCTTCTATGCTCCCTAAAATAGAAAAAAAGTACACTAATATAAAGATTATTAAGTTACCTAAGAATAGAGCAAGAAATCGCTTTTCAACCAGATTATCTTGAAATAACTCTAAAAATACTGTTAATAATGTTGTCAACAATGCACTTCCAATTTGAATCAATGTGTATGAAATTGCCTTCCTCTCACACTGTTTTATACATAATTGAACTGTTAAGAAAGTTTGAAAAAATGGAGATGAGAATTAAATATACTAAAAATTTCAGAATGAAAAAAATAGCAAAACAACAATCCCTACTACTCCCACAAATAAGGCATAAGCATATCCTGAAAATAAGATCAAATTTATCGAGCGCTTTCCATAGAAATAAAAAGTACCTTGTAACAGCACCTTCTTGACTGAAACTAATAATAATAATAAGTAAAGATAATATTGTTTGATAATAGGACAATTCCCCAAATCCATTTACACCTAATTTTCTAGACAAATAAGGTAATAATATAAATGGAAAAAAATTTTAGCAACTATCTCTCCTATTAAGTAAATAACACTATCTTTTTAAAATCATAAATTTATTATTTAGAAATGAATTTATTAAAACCAACAACTGTTGTACAATCTGGGACATCTTTTTGTAACTACAGCATTAGCACCCTATTATACAATTTTTACCAATCACAACATCGCCTAGAATCTTTTGCACCACATCCAATAATTGTATTTTTCACCTACAACTTGATTACAGGGAATACCTCTTTTTTTCTTTTACATCAAATCTTAGAGCACCTAGAGTTACATTTTGGTGAATAATAACACCATCAGATAAAAATAGCACCGCCACCAATCACAATACCTGTAGGGATGGCGAAAAATAACTTTTCCTAACTGACAGCCTGGGGTAATATCACAAGCAAATTTACGAAATATTTTTTTATGAAATAAAAAAACAAAAAAAGCTTATTAATATTACAAAGAGTCTTATTATTCCTATATTTTTTTCAACATTTCTATTAAAGTGTTGCATTAACGTAATCAAAGAAACAAGTTCTTCATTTAATGATTTTAGGAAAAATTTTATGTAATTTCATTATTGCTTCTCTAAATCATAAAACCGTTTTTGGTTTATATTTATTCTCATCAGCTAAAAACTGCTTAATTATCTCATAAGCCTTTTTCTGCTGAGTTTCCCTGATAATAAGGGTTTACCATTTCAGACAAGCGTTTTTGGAAATCATTAGATAATAAATGTTGAATACCTTGTTCAATAGATTGTCGGTTACTTTCTACATCAATAACTGATTCACCACGAACGCGTCCCTCTTGCCTTTTTCCCAATATTCACTGTCCCTACTTCTAAAGAAGGCGCTTCTAACAAAACCTGATGAACTATTACCTATTAACCCTTTTTGAGTACTTTAATTAAAGCTAAATATTCCTCCGGTTTTACCGATATAAAAAAATGAAAATTGATTTTTCTTCAGTATAGCGTTTAATTTTTTTCAAAAAAATTACATCAGAATGTGTGTCAGAATTTGAACCAATAAATACAAATTGATAATCGTTCTTGAAAGTATCTAACGCTAAAAGTAGTTCTTCTACTTGCTCTTCTACAGATTGCCCTGTAATCGTTTCAGGGTGAAATGCCACCATAAAATACGGTTTGTTTTGTAAATTTAACTCAGAAAGTAACCGCTCTTTTGATGGTAATTCTAAACTTAGTCCATTTTCAGCCCCAAGAGAACCAATGTTATGCACACTTTCAGGAGATTCGCCAAGCTGAATTACTCGTTTACGATATACCTCTGTCGCTGTAAGGTGCAGTTTTGCCATTTTTGTAATACAGTGGCGAATAAACTCATCATAATTGCCTAATGTTTGCTCGCCACCATGCAAATGAATTAATGGAATGTTATGCATTGCAGCAGCCGTTGCAACAGAGAGCATTTCATAACGATCACCAAGTACCATTACTGCATCATAACGGTTGTGCTGGAAGTGCTTGCCGAATAAATCTAGTGTTTCTGCCATAGAAGTCAGAATAGTTTGATTATTTTGGCTATCAAGTTTTACTGCTATTCTCTCAGCAATATTAAACCCATCTTGCTCAATCACATCTACGGTATTTCCATATTGAGGAACAAGGTGCATAGCAGTTACAATCAATGAAAAATCCAATTCATTGTCTTCTTGTAATCGTCTTAGTAAGCGCTTAACAATACCGTATTCCGCACGCGAACCCGTTACATAAGCAATTCGTTTTTAGTCATAGCTCTGATTTGATGATCTCTTCCAATAACTGATAGCCTTGTTCATTCAAATGTAAAGCCATCATTAGTGTAATCTAAGTTTAATTTGCCATAGTGATCACTAAATCTGCTATCTAGAGCAATCCATCTTGCAGATTTAAGATTTTCTTTTAGAAATGCATTAAGTTCCCTAATCACTGCATTATTACGATCAATCCTTAAGGCCACAGGGGTAATTTCTAAGAAATAAAGCTGAATGTTATTATTGATTGCTTTTAGTTTTTTTCAATAACTTGCTGAATGTCTGACAAAAATTTGCTCTTTTGTCCAATCAGCATACACGATATCATTAGTGCCAAACATCAAGATAGCTTTATCACCTAAGGACTGAATCAAGCCTTGCCCTAGGATCAAATCAATATATTGTTTAGTAGTAATCCCAGCAATAGCTAAATTATTAACGGCTTGATTATTAACTTCTTCAATATTCCAATAATCTAAAATTGAGTGACCAATTAAGCTGATTTCTTTTGTTTGATTAAAATTATCTTTCTTAGCAGATATTGTTTTTTTGATGGTTTCTAATAGGATTTTTATCTTTATTACGTTGCTGAAGAATAAAAATAGAAATATTCGAAAATCAAGACGATCATCAATATCAACTGAAACCTCTTTAGCCATAAAAATACGCAATACACTTCTCACCATAGAAGTGTTTTTTTGCTCTAAATAAAGCCTGAGGTTTTGCAGAAAAAAATTGCTCCATTTGGTGAATATTCTGGATGATATTGCTGACGAGCATAATTAGAGTAATCTAGTTTAAAGTTTTTTTAAACTCTCATCTTCATCAATTTGCCGCGTTAATGTAGTTGGCTTATGAGCGTCAGACACCGAAACCAAGAAGTCAAATTTCTCAAAATTTGCTTCAAATTTAGCGTTGGCTTCTTGAATATGCTGTGCCGTTCTTAATGGTGAAGTCGGCTGCAGCAATACAAAATAATCATAATCAACATGACTATATCGATTCAATACATCTTCAATTACGATAAAAGAACTTGCTTTATCTGAGGATAGCTCGGCAGAACGTTTGATAAATTCAATCGGATAATGAGAAAGCAAATCAATATATTCTTGAGAATCTGTACTTACGATAATCTTTTCAAACTCTCTACTTTCTAATGCGGCCTCAATACTATAAGCCATTAGTGGTTTACCATTTGCAAATAAAAACATTTTTATTAGGTAACCCTTTTGAACCTGATCTCGCTGTAATAATTGCAATTTTTCTTCATAATTTTTAACCGCTCTTATTCTTGATTTGAGAAACGACTATCTTGAATTAATTGATCTTCTTCAAAAATCCATTTCCGCATCTTTACCTAAAATATCATACCAACACATCGGACTAATACCATTTCCTGGACGTTTTAGTGGTCAAATTCTCAGTCGTATAGGTTTCGCCTTTTTTTAATTGGGCGAGCTGCAATAATGGATTTACGGGCCACAATTTTTGTTTTTTGGCTTCAGAAACAGTAACAATTTTCTCAGAAGAACCTAATGATTTTTTTCAACTGCTCGAATTCCTTCGCAAAAGTAGTTTCAATTCCTCTGGTGTCACAGATGCTTTATGATCTGGACCTTCAAAAATTTTTTTGTCTAAAGTAAAATGTTTTTCAATAAAAAGTAATACCATACGGCACCGCTGCAAGCCCTGCAAAAATAACCTACAGAATGATCTGAAAAACCCAAATTATAATCAGAGAATAATGTTTTTTTAACTGATAAAAACGCATTTAAATTTACATCTTCATAAGGGGTTGGGTATTCGGTATTGCAGTGAAGAATAGTAATATCTTCTTTCTTCATACCATTTTTTTCTAATACAGATAAGGCATCTTTGATCTCTTCAATAGTCGCCATTCCTGTTGAAATTACCACGCTTTTTTTCCTTCAATCGGCAAACTAGCAATTTTCTCTAAGTAAGGTAAATTAGTTAGTTCACCAGATGGAATCTTCCATACTTTTTGCTTTTTCACTAGCAAGAAAAATCAATGGACTCCATATCAAATGGCGTAGAAAACACTTCTAACTCTAAAGAACGCGCATAAGCTTCTAATTTACGAAACTCATCATAAGAAAGCTCTAGTTTACGAGTCATTTCAAGTTGACTATCTGCAGTACCTGTAGTTACTTTTTGGTATTCTGCTTTCGGAGCATATTTTGAAATCAGTTTATCTGCTTTTAAATGTTTGAAATTTAACTGCATCAACACCACATTCCTTTGCAACATCTATCATTTTTCTTTGCTAGCTCAGGATTTCCATTATGATTACAACCAATTTCTGCAACAATAAATACTTGATTCATTTTTATTCTACTTCCTTAATAAATTTTGCTGGAACACCAGCAACAATAGTACGAGGTTTTACGTTACGAATTACAACTGCACCTGCACCAACTACAGCACTTTCCCCAATTCTCAGTTGGCCAGCGATCACCGATGAGCTTCCAATAAAAACAATAATTTTCAATTATAACATCACCATTTAATGTACTATTTGTAGAAATATTACTGTGATCACCAATACAACAACCATGCTCAACTAATGACTTAGTATTGATAATAACATTATCTCCAATAGTAACACCGCTATTTACTATGGCCATTTTCCCTACAAAAAAACCCCTCTACCTAGAGAAGAGTTGTTAGATACGACCGCTGTTTTTATCAATGATGTTAATAACGTCACATTGATATTTCATAAGCTTTTAAAAAATTTATCTAGGCGATAAGTGTTATTTCCGATACTTATAAAAAAACTGTAATGTTCCCTTTCTTGGAAATCATCAATCGTTTTTAGCAAGAATTGGATAACCTAAATGACTCGTTCCTTCTGGTTTAAAAATTATCAATGAACCCACAAAATTCATATCTTGATAAATCTAAAGAATCTAGTACAGATTTTCGCATAACCACCTGCGCCAATAAAAAAACTACTTTCTTTTTCATTATTAACGTTTTTTTAGTACTTTGAATCAATAAACTCAACAAAATAATAAAACTAGAAAGTATCAAACCAATTAAGAAACCAATTACAATAATTAATCCTTTTGGCTTATCTTTAATCACCGGATAGTCTGGCTCACTTAAATAATAATATCCTCTGACAGCATCCTTCTTTCTATACTTTTTCTCTAATATATTTAATAAATTAGACTGTTTTTCCATATTGTAATAATTCAATGGATAAACTAAAGGTGCATTTTTTTCAAGGTATCAACCTGAGCTTGCAAGTACTTTTCTCCCAACATAAATAAATATGAGCCATCACTGAGTTTAGAATCACTAAATGGCACCTTCGCATCACCTAACAATACTTCTGGTACGCTTACATTACCACTTAAAGATTTTGGAATAATCTTTAATCCCAGCTGATTTTTGCGATATCTAATGCCGTTGTAAGGTTTTTCTAACTGAATTTGACGCACAGTTTCTGTATCTCGTTCAATCTTGTTTTTCTGAACATCTAATCCACTAAGCACCAAATTAATATTCGCGAGAAAGTCTTTTTTATTTTCAGCAAGCACCCATTGGTTTACAAATTGGATATAGTCCGATAATACATTCTGCGCATCTTTTGGCGTCTCAGCAGCAAAACTAACATTCACACCAATTGAATTTCTGGATCTTTTTTTAGGGGATCTGGTACGGTAACAATCAAATTTTTTTATCGACCAAATTAGATAACAGTTTTAGTTTTAGCTTCTTCGGAATTGACATTTTTAGTGGCATAAGTGTCAAACCATTTTGATTGAGAAAAGAATGCCTCTTTTTCAAACTACGTGAAAAATAAAGCCGTTTTAAAGTCATTAAAATACCTTTTCTGAAACTTTATCTTGAGAAAAATCATTTTGATATCTAGAATAGATGCGTATTCACTACGAAATGATAAATAATCGCCTAAATTGGCCACCTTGGGACGCAATTACTACTGATTTAGATGTCCATTGTTCTTTGGCTGTAAAAGCATAGCCTGCCGCAATGGCGGTACAAACGAAGGCAGATAAAATAATCCATAGTTTTTCTTCCATCAGATTTTTAACTAATTCAATCAAATCAATCTCATCAGACTCATTTAGTTTTTTTGATAACGACTATCACTCATTATTAATCCTTTCAAGTCAATTTCGAACATACTATAAGTTTTATCACATTCTACCTGACTTCCCCTACTCTAACAAGGGAATTAAAATAATCTTAATGAAAAATAACTTCATCTATGCTAACAAAATAAGTTTATTTGATATAAATAAAAAGGCATCACTGGCAAACGTGATATACCTTTTATACATTAAAATCAATTAATTATACGTCACATTAGGCATAATACATCTCAAAACTCAACCGGATGTGGTGTCATATTTAAACGTTCCACATCTTTACGTTTTAATGTTAATAAATGCTTCGATAAAGTCTTTAGCAAACACACCACCTTGCGTTAAGAATTCATAGTCTTTTTCTAATGAATTCAACGCTTCTTCTAATGAGCTCGCGACTGCTGGAATATCTTTTAATTCTTCCGGTGGAAGATCGTAAAGATTTTTTTATCCATTGCATCACCGGATGAATTTTGTTCACTACGCCATCAAGGCCCGCCATTAATAATGCAGCAAATGCAAGATATGGGTTTGCCATTGGATCTGGGGAAACGCGCTTCAATACGGATTGCTTTCGGGCTAGTTACTGCCGGAATACGAATTGACGCAGAACGGTTACTTGCAGAGTAAGCTCAACAATACTGGTGCTTCAAAACCGGGCACTAAACGTTTGTATGAGTTAGTACTTGGGTTAGTAAACGCATTTAATGCTTTTGCATGCTTAATGATACCGCCGATATAATAAAGTGCGGTTTCAGAAAGGCCAGCATATTTATCACCTTGGAAAAATGTTTTTTTACCGTCTTTGCTTTAATGACATATTACAGTGCATGCCTGAACCATTATCACCTGTGATTGGTTTTGGCATAAAGCAAGCTGTTTTTGCCGTGTTCTAATGCAACATTTTTGCACCACATATTTATAGATTTGTGTTTCATCCGCTTTTAAAGGTTAAGCTATTGAATTTGGTTGCAATTTCGTTTTGACCTGCTGTTGCCACTTCATGGTGATGAGCTTCGATGACTAAGCCCATTTCTTCTAAAAATTAAAACACATTTCAGAACGAATATCATGAGCTGTATCAATTGGTGCCACCGCACAATAACCACCTTTCTTCAATGGACGGTAAGCATTGTTACCGCCTTCATATTTTTATTGGTGTTCCAAGCAGCTTCAATGTCATCAATGGCGAAAGAAGCACGGTTCATTGATACATCAAAACGCACATCATCAAATAAGAAGAACTCAGGTTCTGGACCAAAGAATGCCTGATCTGCAACGCCTGTTGAACGCATATAGTTTTCTGCTCGAATAGCGATTGAACGCGGATCACGATCATAGCTTTGCATGGTTGTTGGCTCATAAACGCTACAACGAATTGAAAGTGTTGGGATCTGCGCAAATGGATCGACTACTGCAGTTTCAGCAATTGGCATTAAAAAGCATATCGGCTTTGTTAATGGTTTTCCAACCTTCAACAGAAGAGCCATCGAACATTTTGCCATCTTCAAACATATCTTCATCAACAAGGCTAACCGGGATAGAAACACCATGTTCTTTTACCTTTAATGTCGGTGAAACGAAGTAGCACGAACTTAATATCGTTCTCTTCGATCAGTTTGAAATACGTTGGCAATTGCATTTGCATTTGGCATAAGGAGTCCTCTATTTTGCTATGTGTATAATCTTTAATAAAATTAAAAGAGCATTATAACGCAATCGCTTGCTTTTTCATGAGATTTATTTTATGTCACCGGCATAGCAGAGTAACGAAATATCGTGTATAATTTTTGCCCTTTCGAGATTCTCGTAGGGTGAGTTTACTCACTAATTTCAAACTACTTGGACTATTCGGTGGCATTAAAAATTCCACCCTACAAAACTTAAACTTTAAGAACGTAATAAATGAAAAAAACGACATTGATATTAATAAATTGCGCAATATCGCAATTATCGCTCACGTTGACCATGGTAAAAACCACCCTCGTTGACAAACTCCTTCAACAATCCGGTACATTTGAATCAACTCGTGGTGATGTTGATGAACGCGTAATGGACTCAAACGATCTTGAAAAAGAACGTGGTATTACCATTCTTGCAAAAATACCGCAATTAACTGGAATGGTTATCGCATTAACATCGTAGATACCCCGGGACACGCCGACTTCGGTGGTGAAGTAGAACGTGTACTTTCTATGGTGGATTCTGTACTTTTTAGTGGTAGATGCCTTTGACGGCCCGATGCCACAAACACGTTTCGTGACACAAAAAGCCTTTGCTCACGGTTTAAAACCAATTGTAGTTATCAACAAAGTTGACCGTCCGGGCGCGCGTCCTGATTGGGTGGTGGATCAAGTATTCGATTTATTCGTCAACCTTGGCGCAACCGATGAGCAATTAGACTTCCCGATTATCTATGCATCTGCATTAAATGGTGTCGCGGGTCTTGAACACGAAGAATTAGCGGAAGACATGACCCCATTATTTGAAGCGATTGTTCAACACGTTGAACCGCCAAAAGTGGAACTTGATGCCCCATTCCAAATGCAAATTTCCCAATTAGACTATAACAGCTATGTGGGTGTTATTGGTATCGGTCGTATCAAACGTGGCTGCAATCAAACCAAATCAACCTGTAACGATCATTGATGGTGAAGGTAAAACTCGCCAAGGTCGTGTGGGGCAAGTATTAGGTCACCTTGGTTTACAACGTTATGAAGAAGATGTTGCTTACGCAGGTGACATCATCGCGATTACCGGTTTAGGTGAATTAAATATCTCGGATACCATTTGTGATATCAACGCGGTTGAAGCTTTACCTTCATTAACTGTTGATGAACCAACCGTAACCATGTTCTTCTGTGTAAATACTTCACCGTTTGCGGGTCAAGAAGGTAAATATGTGACTTCTCGTCAAATTCTTGAACGTTTAAACAAAGAGTTAGTTCACAACGTGGCATTACGCGTAGAAGAAACGCCAAACCCAGATGAATTCCGTGTTTCTGGTCGTGGTGAATTACACCTTTCTGTATTAATTGAAAATATGCGTCGTGAAGGTTATGAACTTGCGGTTTCTCGCCCTAAAGTAATCTACCGTGAAATCAACGGTAAAAACAAGAACCTTACGAGCAAGTGACTATCGACGTAGAAGAACAACACCAAGGTTCTGTTATGGAAGCATTAGGTATCCGTAAAGGTGAAGTTCGCGACATGATGCCGGATGGCAAAGGTCGTGTACGTTTAGAATATATCATCCCCTAGCCGTGGCTTGATCGGTTTCCGTGGTGAATTCATGACTCATGACGTCAGGGTACTGGTTTACTTTACTCTAGTTTCGATCACTACGATGACATCAAACCCGGGTGAAATCGGCCAACGTAAAAAAACGGTGTATTAATTTCTAACGCAACAGGTAAAGCACTTGCTATGCGCTATTTGGTTTACAAGAGCGTGGTAAATTAATGATCGAAGCCAACGTAGAAGTTTACGAAGGTCAAATCATCGGTATTCACAGCCGTACAAACGACTTAACGGTTAACTGTTTACAAGGTAAAAAAACTCACCAATATGCGCGCATCAGGTAAAGATGATGCCATCGTCTTAACTACGCCGGTGAAATTCTACACTTGAACAAGCTATCGAGTTTATCGATGATGACGAGTTAGTGGAAGTCACACCTGAATCGATCCGTATCCGTAAAAAAACTCTTAACGGAAAACGATCGTAAACGTGCAAACCGTACGACAACCAGTACGAGCACACACTAATTAAAAAAACGTGCGGAAATTTGACCGCACTTTTAAACAAACAAAAGGCGAACATGATGTTCGCCTTTTTTTATTTTCATGATTAAAACTAACCTAATCTGACTTTCTCGCCACCGAATTCATCGAGTAAAGTTTTCGGTTAGTTTAGATAAAATGCCCGTCATCAATACAAAAATCAGCATCAAAAGCGTTGCGCATAATCTTCTTTTAAAATATCGGCATTTTTCTCACGCACCGCATCGGCAAATTTTAAACGTTTGAGCGTACAATCTTCATTAAATACAAACGTCAGCGTATCTTCCCACTCCAATGCGAGCTTGCTCACCACTTTTTTACCATCTTGTAAAAGTGCGAGAATCTCTTCATTTTCTAAAGGCTGTTTCTTACAACGGATCACACTGTCTTCTTGGCTTCCACGCAATTCAGCTTCTTCTAACGCTACCAACCAATGCGGGATTTTTTCCTGCACAATCCAATCCGTTAAAATGGTCGAAGGTTCATTGGCAAAAGCCAATGGCACAACCGGTAACGAACCAAGTGATTTACGTAATAACGCCAAGGCATCTTCTGCACGTTTACTGGATGCCGCATCGACATGCACAAGGTTGTTCTCCGTATCAATCCATACAGAAGTTTGCTGATTTTTAGTGAATGCGCGTGGCAATAAATTCATCACCACATCATCTTTTAACGTTTGTTTTTCCGTTTTTTTCAATTTACGGTTTTTCTTTTTTTGCTCAAGGCTTTCAATGCGTTCATCTAATTCACGTTTCACCACATTCGCCGGCAATATTTTCTCTTCTTTTTTCGCAACCAACAAAATGTGTTTACCCACTGAAAAATACAATAACTCGCTGCCTTTCAAGGGACTCGCCCAACCAAATTTACTTTGATCTTGTGAGCCACAAGGATGAAATTCACAATCTGACAACTGGCGTTGTAATTCATTAAGATCCCAATCTAGGGGCTTAGTCAGCCTATATGACATTAAATTTTTTTAAACCAAAAATTAACTTTATAACTCATAACATTTCACCATGTACAATTTTATTATCAAATCAATAATTTACTTTATTTTCAAAACACCATTTATAATTCATAGTATATCATCATATTTCAATTTTTAGTAACCATAATGGTAACTTATCATAATCAAAGCTAGATTTCTTGGTTACTAAAAAACATATTAATACCTATTTTTATATACATAAACAGATGTCTTATGGCTAAAAAAGTAAAACCACTTGTTGACACTGAAATCAAGAAAGCAAAAGCATCAAACAAACCATATACATTGACTGATGGTTATGGACTATTTCTAATCATTTCACCAACAGGTTCAAAATCTTGGAGGTTTAATTACTATCGACCTCTAACAAAGAAACGAGCAAAAATTTCTTTAGGACTATATCCAGCAATTACACTATCAAAAAGCAAGGGAATTGAGAGAACAATATCGTCAATTACTAGCTAATAAAGATTGATCCGCAAGAATACATAAAACAGCATGAATTACTGCAATTACAACGACAAAACAATACATTTTTGCCATATCAACTCAATGGAAACAAAAAAAAGTTTCTGAAATCAAGTCTGTAACACTTAAAAGCCGATGGAGAACGCTAGAAAAATATGCATTTCCATATTTAGGCGATAACCCTATTGCTGAAATTACACCACAACAGTTACATGATACAGCTATACCATTATTTGAACGAGGAGTTTTCTCACACTGGGAAGCTTGTTATTGCATTAGTTAATGAAATCATGAATTTTGCTGTTAACAAAGGTATTATTGAGTTTAATAAATGCATCAATGTATCAAAGGCTTTTTAATGTAAACAGAACAACACATCATCCAACTATTAGACCTGAAAAACTACCTGAATTCATGTCTGCGTTACGTCATTCACATATTGACCTTATGGTGAAATATCTTATTGAATTCTCCCTTTTGACTATCACCCGTCCAAGTGAAGCTGCAAATGCACAATGGAATGAAATTGATTTTTGAGAAATCGCTATGGAATATTCCTGCTGAACGCATGAAAAATGAAAAAGCTTTCACCATTCCATTATCACCACAAGTGCTTAAAATACTTAATAATGCTAAAAACATTTTCAGGCCGTAGTCGTTTTATTTTTCAAAGCCAACGTTATCCTGAAAGACCATTACATTCAAGCTCTGCTAATGCAGCAATTAAACGCGTTGGTTATAAAGATCAATTAACATCACATGGGCTACGTTCTATCGCAAGCACCTATCTTAGCGAGACATTTACCGAAATGAATCTGGAAATTCTTGAAGCTTGCCTTTCTCATCAAAGCAAAAATCAAGTTCGTAATGCCTACAATCGCTCAACCTATCTTGAACAACGAAAACCATTAATGAATGCTTGGGGAGATTTTGTTGAAGAATGTATGAAAAAGTATCTAAAAATAAAGGGAATCAATACTGATTCCTTTATTTACCTAACCTTTCTTCAATAACTCTACCATTTCTCTCAGTAGCTTTATTTCATTATCTTTTTGCTCTACTAGCTTGTTCAACAAACCTTCTTTTTCTTCCAATAATTGCTGACAATGTGATAACGATAATTTTAGCTTTTCAATCTCAATCAATAGAGATTTCTCATTGTCTCCTGAAATGACGAACCAAAAATGAGAATTCTCATTGAATTGAACGAAGACATTTCGCTCACCAGAATTAATCAATTCAACAATATCTATATCTAAAATTTGTGCAATTTGCTCTAGCTTATCCAGATGTAATTTCGTTTCACCACGTTCAATTTCTTTGCATAGCCATTCAACGACATACTCATTTTTCAGCCATTTCTTCTTGTGACCAATGCTTTTGTTTCACGTAGTTTTCTGATCTTTTCATGTACGTTCATTCTTATACCCATAAATAGGTTAATTTTTTTACAACAAACTGTGTGCTAACTATACATCGATTGTTGGTAGAACGCAAAATCTCTCTAGATAAAATTTACAGATACAACTATACTGGGGATATTTATGCTTAAATCTATACTTAAACCAATAGGACATATACTAAAAACTTCTAATAAAAACTGCTTTATTCTTACTTTCATTATTATTCATACTAATGCTAATTATCGGATTCGTTGATAATAAAAATTCCGACCGAATTTATTGTTTTTGGGATTCTAGGTATTTGTTACATTTTGCTACACATTTAATTCTTGGGCAAATAAGCCTGAAGTCTGTCCAGTCTGTAAATCAGGCAAAATTGAATTGGATTCAATTAAAGAAATTGATCGCTGGCTGGGAAAAACTAAAGTGCGCGAAAGAATGGCATCTGGAAAAAGCACGAGAACGATATCTTCAATGCACAGTAAAAACGATATACATATTGTTGCCAAAATCCTAATTGCAAGCATACGTACACTAAAATACGGGAAGAAGAATTATAGGTGTAACTATGTTTTTCAACCGCTATAATTGAAAAATTAATTATTACATCTATTGTCTTGTTGACCCTAGAAATCAAAATATCTTCTATATCGGTAAAGGTATTGGCAATAGAGTTTTTCAACATGCACAAGGTGCATTAACTTGCAAAACTAATGAAAATGATAAAAATATCACTAATCAATGATATACATAAAGATGGGCTTGAACCCTTATACTATATTTTAAGACATAATATCAAGGAGGAAAAACAAGCACTTGAATATGAGGGCTTTAGCGATCGATTTATTATCCATTGTAAAACCTAATCAACAACCATTATACCAATATTCAAGGTGGCACATATTCTTCTGAAAAAGGTTTAATGTCATTATCAGAACTAAAACGTATATATGACCCACAAGAATTAAAAACAGATTTACCTGTTGTTTTTAATCACAATTAATAAAAACTATAAAAATTAAAACAACAAATAAAAATCAGGCGAAATTGATAAATCGCAAATTGAAAAAGAAATTTTACGAACGCACTCGCGGCTATTGGAAAACGGGTTTACGCCGTGAAAAAAGCCAAATATGCTATTGCAGTTTATCGTGGCTGGACATTAGCAGCCTACGAAATTTCATACTGGATTGAAGCACCTATTGAGCGTCAAGGTCGTTGGGGTTTTTATCGGTAAACTTGTGCCGAAAGATTCTCCAATTTATCAAGAACTTGTTAATAAATTCAACCTATTCATCAAATAATGATTACAAGGCGCCACAAAATCCAATAACTTATCGTAATTGTTAATATTTACTTTAATGGGAATCTTAAAATGAATAAATTTTTAATTACATCTATATTTCTAATAACAAATATTACATATGCAGGGAATCCGTACTATTGAATTTCCGCCAGAACAATCCGGTTCAATAGCTATGAAATGTGGAGACTATATTTATTTTGGTGAAAAACGTTCATCTTACGATGTCTGCATGATAACAGGCTTGTTAAAAACATATGAAAAAGGTCAATGTATTACTCATGATGAATACAAACTTTTAAACAAAGCATGTAGCACTAAACCCTGACAATGTTCCACAAGCCTACAAAATGAGAGATTCATCTTACTATGTTGAATACTCACCAGAAACTGATGGTTTTGTACCAATGAGTAGTGAAAACTAAAATCGTCATAAAAGAGCTCAAAAATGAGCTCTTTTTTTCATTTTATGTATTACCTATAGGTTTTATCATTCTAATCAACTAAATGCATCTAGACATCATTTAGAATTATTCTGGCTTACATTAAATACCTATATACATTTATCAAGTACAGTGAACTTAAAATGATGAAAATTTCCAAATTTTAAACCGCATTCTGATACGGAAACTGAAGAATTAATTAGCTTACTATTTAGAAAACTCGACATTGATGAACTAATCTTTCTGCTACGTGTTTTACAACGTGATATCCGTGCAAAATATACACTCACAAAAAAATAATTAAAAATATCAATTTAAAGTTAGATTCATAAATTCCTGTGTTAAGCTCCTAAAAAGTATGTACGAAATAGGAGATAATTATGAAAATACAAGATAACGTCGGCTATTACTTCACAATTCAAGATCTTTCAAGATCGTTTACGTGTAAGTCGTTCAACTATTCTACGATTAATTGAATCGAAAAAAATTAACATCTATCAAATTTGGACGACAAGTTCGTATTCCTGAATCTTAGATTCTAAGTTACCTTGAAACTTGTAAAGTATAAAAATAAGCCACCAAAAACATGGTGGCTTTTTATTTATTATCTTTTATATCGTTTAAAAACACATCTTAGCACTGCCTTCTGATATTGATAAACAGGTTGCTATTTCTGCCATTTCAGACCTTGTGTTCTTAACTATACTATTTTCTCATATTTACTTTTTAAGTCATTTTTTTGATTTCACCCATCCGAATTCTTCTGCCCAACGATTCAATGAACTTATACTAATACTAAATTGTTCTGCTATTTGCTTTAACGACATATTAGGTTTTATTAGCTCCAAATTGATTAAACAACTCTTTCTTGATAATTTGTTGCTTTTCCCATCGTTTTTCGAGAACGATTCGACTGAATTTGTTGAAACGATGATTCAGAAAAATCTTTCCCAGATCCAACGAGATGAACTTCTAGCAATTCCTTTTTAACTCCTGTATGGTAATGGTGGATTATGATTCTGATTTAATAACTCTAATGAAGATAATAAATACTGATTAAATTGTTCTAATTGTTTACCTGAACATTTAAAACTTCAGAATCTCACGATAACCAATGATCTGATTAAATAAAGAACAATTCCGACCTTCAATATCTTCATTATCATTTAGATAAAAATACAGGTTTATTTGATAAATCAACAAAAATCAGCTAAATAATCCAAAGTATATTTAGGTACATTAAATACAAATGTTCTCCAAAAATTTGAGTTTGGATTTTTAGTGAATACACCAACATAGTGTTGATCTGCTCCTAACTTATCAATATAAGCCCGTTGTATCTTTTTAAAATAACTTATTGGCTTAAATCGAGCATTCTTTTGTGTTACAAATAGGTACTTCTAACGCATAGATATAATGACATCGACCGTTTAATCTATTTTGTACGACTATATTGGGACTTGGAAGTCCTAACAATTCCCAATCCATTGCAGAATTTTCCCGATCTCAGATCTCAACACTACAAATTTAATAAACAGATCATTAAACTGAATATACTTATGAGTTAATGCAACATCTTTTAGGGTATAACTGCACCCCATTATCAAAAATTATCTGTCTATTTTATCCGTTCAGCTAAGCTTTGATTAAAAATCATCTAATGTATATGCTGATTCCATATTTACCTCGTGATATATGATTGAAATTATGTGGTAGACATATCTAGCTAATATGTCTTAACTGAGATTAATACAAAAAGCATTTTTAACTTAATCTGATTGTTTTTAGACACTTGAAACATAAAAAAAGAATCGAATGCCTAAATCTTAAGCAAAAATATAGATTCGTAACAAAATATCATCCCATATCAGATATTAATAATTTAGAAGTAATATAAAATGAAATAATATCTAATTAAATCAGATCGCAACAACTTGATGGTAAAAACATTGTTTAAGACATATTACAAATTGAATAGATAAAAATTAGAGATTTTTGGATACATCGGATACTTTTTGATGTATTGTATATACTAGAGGTAATATTACATATAATTAGTGAACAAGTAATAAACAGCTACAGTGTACACGTCTAAAAAAATAGTAACCAATTTGGTAACCAATTATCAAAAACATGAAAGAAGATTGATTATATTTGCAATGGTTCAAGACAATCTATTTAATTTTTTTAAACCACATCGTAACACTTCCTTCATAATAGGGTAAAAATACGCGACATTGTAGCCCATAAACTCACGGGAAAAAAATGATGCAACAGAAATTAATTGCCTTCATCGGTGGTGGCAATATGGCACAAGCGATTGTGTTAGGCCTATTAAAAACAAGGTTATCCTGCCGATAAAATTATCGTTAATGATCCTAATGAAGAGAAACGTGCTTTTTTTACGCAATATGGTGTCGCCGTTTCTACGGATAACGATCAATCCATCACACAATCTCAAGTTGTGTTATTTGCGGTTAAGCCACAAGTGCTAGCTGATGTTTGCAAGCCATTAAGTGCGGTTGATTTTTCTGATAAATTAATCATTTCTATTGCAGCAGGGATTTCGACTGCCCGATTAGCTGAACTCCTTCCAACAGCAAAATCCATTGTTCGCGTGATGCCAAACACGCCTGCATTAGTGGGTGAAGGCATGGCAGGCTTATTTGCCGATAAACCCCCCCCTGAAATTGACCGCACTTTTGCGGAAGATTTACTTTCAGCTGTAGGGAAAACCACTTGGGTGACGAATGAAGATCAAATGCATGCAGTCACCGCTGCATCTGGCAGTAGCCCGGCTTATTTCTTCCAATTTTTAGAAGCCATGCAACAAGGCCTAATAGAAATGGGATTAGATGAAAACCAATCGCGAGAGTTGGTACAACAAGCTATGTTAGGCTCGGCTAAGCTGGTGATTGAAAATCCTCAAACAGCCCTTTCGACTTTACGAGAAAATGTCACCTCAAAAGGCGGCACCACTGCAGCCGCGTTGAAATGTGTTCAATCAACACCAATTTAACGACATCATTAAACAAGCGATGCAGGCCTGTGTGGCACGCTCACAAGAAATGGAAAAATTATTCTAATGCAAGTTCGTCCTTTTACTTGGCTCGCCTTGAGCTTTTTTGGCTACTACTGCGCCTACGGCGTGTTTCTTCCCCTTTTCCCTGCATGGTTGAAAACGCAATCTTATAGCGAAGAAAGCATCGGCTTATTGCTCGCCTGTGCCTACATTTTCCGTTTCAGCGGCGGTATTTTATTTTCTGGCTTAATCAAACGTGTTTCCCTCTTAGTAAATGGCTTACGTTATTTAGGTGTGGCCAGTGCCATTACGATGGCCTTAATTGGACTGATGTCGCACAATTTCTGGCTATTATTTATTGGACTTGCGTTGTATTCCATGGTGAATGCGGCCGGAATGCCGATTGGTGATAGCCTCGCCAGCACGTGGCAACAACAAATTCATTTAGATTATGGCAAAGCGCGCTTAATTGGTTCCTTTGCATTTGTTGTTGGTGTGATGGTATTCGGGTATTTTGTTGGACTCGTGGGTGAGCAATATATTACTTGGATGATCACAGGCATACTCGTTTTTTACTGTATTGTGCAATTACTTCATCCGAACCCAATGCCGCAGGATGAATCCCAAAGTGCGGTCGAAAATTCTGTTGGATTTCTAGACTTACTGAAAAATAAAACCACCCTTCGTTTGTTTATTGCGATTGCACTGATTCAAGGATCGCACGCAGCTTATTACTCATATAGCACCATTTTTTGGACAAATCATGGCCACTCCGTTTCCGATGCAGGTTTATTTTGGGGAATCAGTGTATTAGCTGAAATCGTGGTCTTTTTCTTCTCCACCCGATTATTCAAAAACTGGACCATTACAGCCCTTTTCTATCTCACCGGTATTGCGGCTATCGTGCGTTGGCTCGCTTTCGGTTATGCCGACACCTTTGTTGAAATCATCCTATTGCAATGTTTTCACAGCCTCACGTATGTTGCGGGGCATTACGCGACCGTGCGCTACATCACCACGCAACCACAAACCCATATTGCGAAATTACAAGGCTTATACAATGCTTTAGCGGGATCTGCCGCCATTGCGATTTTCACTGCACTTTCTGGCGTCCTTTATCCAATTTCGCCAGTTTATGCCTTTAGTTTAATGGCTGCCTTTGCCTTCATTGGGTTATTTATCACCCCACGTGGCGTGAAAGCCTTTTTGGTACATAGAGTGTAAACATGAATAACCTCACGCTAGTCGATTTATTCTTGAATGAATATTGGATTGAAAAAGGATTGTCTGAAAACACCGTGCAGTCCTATCGTCTCGATTTGACCGCACTTTGTGATTGGCTGGATAAACAAAATTTATCTCTCGAAACTCTCGAACCTTTAGATCTGCAACAATTTTTAGGCAGCCGTTTAGAGCAAGGTTACAAAGCCACAAGTACTGCTCGAATGTTGAGTGCGATGCGAAAATTATTCCAATATTTATATCGTGAAAAGTATCGTACGGATGACCCGAGTGCTGCACTGAGCTCACCTAAATTGCCAAGCCGCTTGCCTAAATATTTAACCGAGCAACAAGTCACGGATTTATTAAATACGCCTGATGTCGAAATTCCGCTCGAGTTACGCGACAAAGCTATGTTGGAATTACTTTACGCCACTGGATTACGTGTCACGGAATTGGTCACGCTCACTATTGAGAATATGAATTTACAACAAGGTGTCGTGCGTGTGATTGGTAAAGGTAACAAAGAACGCATCGTACCAATGGGAGAAGAAGCCGCGTTTTGGGTGCGACAATTCGTACTTTACGGTCGCCCTATTTTGCTCAATGGACAAAGTTCTGATGTGGTCTTTCCGAGTCAACGGGCTCAGCAAATGACTCGCCAAACCTTTTGGCATCGTATAAAGCATTATGCTGTCTTAGCAGGAATTGATACGGATGCCCTTTCACCGCACGTTCTCCGTCATGCCTTCGCGACGCATTTAGTGAACCACGGTGCGGATCTCCGTGTGGTGCAAATGCTCCTCGGACATAGCGATCTCTCCACCACGCAAATCTATACTCACGTGGCTAAAGAACGCTTGAAACACCTTCATGAAAGATTTCATCCGAGGGGATAAAATAAAAAAAGTACGGCCAAATTTATCGTTATTTTTGACCGCACTTTAGTATGAAAAGCTTATTTCAATGACAACAATCTCGCCACATTTTGAGCTGTTGAGATTAAATTCTGCTCGCCCTGTTTGAGAATTGTCGGTAAATCGCCCAGATTACGAATAATTGGGAACACCGCATCAATGCCATGTTCATACACCACTTCATAATCCTCACGCAAACAACCTACAATCGCAATGACAGGCTTATTAAATTGTTTCGCCGTGCGCGCCACACCGATTGGGGTCTTACCTAAGATACTTTGCGCATCCATACGGCCTTCACCAGTAATCACTAAATCAGCCTCTTTAACTTGCTCAGCGAGTTTCAAATTATCTAACACGATCTGCACACCAGCTTTCAGTTGCACATTAGGTAAGAGCAATAAGCCACCGCCCATGCCACCTGCAGCACCCGCACCTGATTGATCTTTAATTTGTTTGCCACAATCTCGCTCGGCAATTTCGGCAAAATAGGCTAATGCAGCATCAAGTTTCTTCACCATCTCAGGCGTCGCACCTTTTTGAGGACCAAAAATTGCAGAGGCACCTCGTTCACCACAAAGTGGATTATTCACATCACAAGCCACTTCGATTTGTACGTGTTGCAATCGAGGATCTAAATCAGCCAGTTGAATTTCAGTAAGATTAGATAATGCTGCACCACCAAAGCCAATGGATTGCCCATTTTTATCCAATAAACGTAAGCCCTAATGCTTGCAGCATACCCGCGCCACCATCATTTGTGGCACTCCCGCCAATTCCTAAAATGATATGTTGAACACCAAGGTCAAGGGCTTGCTTAATTAGCTCCCCCGTACCAAAACTGGTGGTTTGACAAGGATTGCGTTTATCCATTGGAACAAGATGCAATCCCGATGCGGCTGCCATTTCGATAATCGCCGTTTTACCCATCACCCGATAAGCCGAAAAAAAGCTGTTTTTACTTGATTTGCCTAACGGTGCTGTGACTTCTGTCTCAATTAAAGCGACCCCTGAGTGGCATCTACCAAAGGATTGTACGGTTCCTCTCCCCACCATCTGCCATCGGTAATTTCACATATTCAGCGTTTGGGAAAATACGTTTAAAACCAGTTTCAATCGCATTAGCCACTTCAAGCGCGGTTAAACTTTCTTTAAATGAATCAGGCGCAATGACAATTTTCATATTCTCTCCTTAAACTAACTAAAACACACCGAAAAATGAGCGTAGAAACGACTGGTCATAATCAAACCCCGACTCGCACTTTCATAAGGAATCAGTTTTTAAGCGTTCTTTCATATTCATATTTCACACTGCCGCCAGTCGCATGGAAGAAAGAACCGTGTGGCATATTGATCGAAATACGATCGCCCCTGCATGGATCATGGCGGCAGCCGCCAGACTGCTCACACCCCAGCTCTAATAGCGTTGAGCTAAACACATTGGATGCGACAGCCGTACCTGCAGTCGTTGATGCCGTCGCAAGAGACATCAATACACCAGAAATTGGTGCGAGGATATAAGGAGGCAAACCAGAATGTTTTAAGCCTTCAATGAGCACATCTTTCATACCTGAGTTGCCAATAATGCCCGCTAAAGCTCCCCGTACCGAGCAACATAATCGCCACCGGTGCCATTTTTGCCTAAACCGCTAATCGCATAGCTATTCGCGTGGCGAAGTTTTCCCATACATAACGCACCAATTAAACCACCCAAGTGGTAAATGCAATGAGAGGATCGACTTTAATGTCCGCCAATGGACGAAGCGCCAGTAATAAGATAGCCACCAAATGGCGCCAGCAAGTGCGGTCAAAAAAATGAGGGTAAATGTTGAGTATCAACGGCAACGACTTCTTGTGCAGATACAAAGAGCCTTTGTTTTTTTAAACGTTTTGCTAAGAAATAGGTTAAGATTAATCCAAAAGATCCCGGGGATAATCCCCTGCCACCATTACCGACGTTAAAGGCAGATGGAATGTATCTGCCGCCGCAATGGCATTGGGGATTAGGTGACATCAAGTTTCCTGCTTTTCCCCCACCAATCATCGCTAATAAAAACAGCTGATTTTGATAAATTGGTGCGACGAGCTAGCGCCAGTGCAATCGGGAGAAACCGTAATCACGGCAACATCAATAAATACACCAACGGCGGTTAAAATTAGTGTAGCTAAACGCTAAGGCTAATAACGCTCTTGCTTTCACCAAGTTTATGTGTAATAGTTTCGGCAATCGTACTAGCCGCACCTGATTCAATGAGTACTCCCTGCCAGTACGCCCGCTGCTAAAATTCGCATGACGGCTGTCGTAATACCCTGAGCGCCCACCGATCATTAGAGTTCACGGTTTCGAGATAAATCAGCGCCTCCAACTAATCCCACCTATCAAGGCCCCCGTCAACATGCCATAGACTGGCGAGACTTTTTTTCAAAAATAAGGAAAAAAATAGCCACAATAAGCGCAACTAATGCACCGAAGAGACTGAAACTGTTGTCATAAATATCCTACTTTATATCCAATACCGCAGAGATATATAAATGTTTGTGTACATTATACAAAAAAACGGCTTATGTAAAACACATAAGCCGACATTTATTACTAAAAATTGACCGCACTTTAGAAAAAAATAAAAATACTTCCCCAAACAACGGCAACGATGCAAAGCGCAATGAATACCGCTGCTGAGCCTTGGTCTTTAGCTCTCCCTGAAAGCTCGTGGCGTTCTGTACCAATACGATCCACTACCGCTTCAACTGCACTATTTAACAGCTCTACTGCCATCACGAGTAAAACCGATGAAATCATCAAGGCAATTTCAATTTTAGTGTCACCTAGCCAAAATGCGAGTGGAATCAGAAAGCACGCAAGAAAACATTCGTGGCGAAATGCAGTTTCATTTTTGAATGCACTCTTTAAACCTTGTAAGGAATATTTTGTGGAGTTAATTAAATGGGTTAATCCCGTGGTTTTATACATAAAAGTTCCTATGTTGTAATCTATAAACGTTTTGCTTCGATAACGTCGTCTAACTTCGCTAATCTGGCCAGTATTTTACTTAAACTTTCGACATTTTTCAGTTCAATTTCCATATCCATCGTTGCCACTTGTTTTTTGGTGTCCGCACGGCTTGAAACACCTAGCACACTGACTTTTTCATTCGCCAGTACAGTCGTAATGTCGCGTAATAAACCATTGCGATCACTGGCTACAATGCGGATATTAATATGGAACCCCGCCGCATAATCATCCCCCCAAAGGGCTTCTACCACGCGTTCAGGATGGGCAGCTTGTAATTCAATGAACTGTTCACAATCGCAACGATGAATTGAGATACCTCGTCCCATCGTAATGTAGCCTGCAATCGCATCACCTGGAATAGGCTGACAACAACGCGCCATGTGGTGCATTAAATTACCGACCCCTTCAACAATGACATAGCCTTTTATTCTGTTGTTGCTCGGCTTTCTGTTGCGCCTTTTGCTGTGCAGTATTTGCACTTTTGCTCGCCACATGACGGAGAATTTCTTGATCTGCTTCTTCAGCCGTCACTTTAATCAATCGGCTTTGTAAGAAATTCACCAATTGATTTAAACGAATATCCCCGCTACCAATGCCCGCGTATAAATCTTCGAGATTTTTTTAAGTTATAACGAGGTAATGCAACCTGCTCTACTTGTTTTTAAACTGATATTCAAACGCGCAAGCTCATTATCTAACAGCTCTTTACCCGCAGGAACGTTTTTTTATCACGATCTTGTTTTTTTTGAACCACGCTTGGATTTTCGCACGCGCTTTTTGACGTATGCGTAAACCCTAAAGTTTAGGGTTTACCCAATCTCGACTTGGATTTGGATTTTTCTGCGTGATGATATCCACTTGCTCACCCATTTGCAGGTGATAAGTGAATGGCACGATACGCCCACCAACTTTCGCCCCAATACAACGGTGACCAATTTCACTGTGGATCGCATAAGCAAAATCGAGAGGTGTTGATCCCGCGGGTAAATCAACCACTTCACCTTTCGGCGTAAACACATATACGCGGTCATCAAAGACTTGGCTACGCAATTCGGCCATCACTTCGCCAGAATCAGTAATATCATCTTGCCATGCAAGTAATTTACGCAACCAAGTGATTTTTTTCTTCGTAAGCAGAAAGGCTACCCGTCGTCCCTTCTTTGTATTTCCAGTGTGCTGCGACGCCAAGTTCAGCATCATCATGCATTTGTTGAGTACGAATTTGCACTTCAATCGGCTTACCGCCTTTGCCTAATACTACGGTATGAATAGATTGATAGCCATTCGGTTTAGGATTGGCGACATAGTCATCAAATTCTTTTGGTAAATGTTTGAAATGAGTGTGTACGATACCAAGCGCGGTATAACAATCCTGCAATTTTTGCACAATAACTCTGACCGCTCTTACATCATATAAACCACTGAATTCCAAGTGTTTCTTTTGCATTTTTTTCGCCAAATGCTATAGATGTGTTTTTGGACGACCGTAAACCCTCAACCTGATCAATATTTTCTTTTAAATAACCGGTTAATTCTGTCACAAAATCAGTAATATACTGCTCACGATCTCAAACGACGCTCATGTAATAATTTGGCAATATTTCGATATTGTTCTGGATGCAAATAACGGAAGCAGTAATCTTCAAGCTCCCATTTCAATTGACCGATACCTAAACGGTTCGCCAATGGTGCATAAATATTGGAACATTCTTTGGCAGCCAGCACTTTTTCTTCTTCGCAAAAATGATTTTCTGCATCGCGAAGAAACGTAATACGTTCAGCAAGTTTGATGATCACACAACGGAAATCGTCCACCATCGCGAGGAGCATACGGCGCACATTATCTACTTGGGAGGCATTGGCAGAATGACTGGCGTTGAGCTGACGGATGTTATCCATCTCTTCCACGCCTTTGAGTAATTTGGTGATTTTAGGACCAAAAATCTTCTTGAATTTGTTCCCAATCTACGAGTTGGTTGGCTACTAACGGAAATAGCATAGCCGTGAGCAAACTTTCACTGTCCATATTCATTTCATGCAGGATTTCCACCATTTCCACACCGGATTGCAACGTGAGCACCGCATTTTCCATTTTATCGGCGTGTTCAGCTATTTTAGCTTGCGCGTAATACCAGGCATCAATCAGGGACTTTTTCAGTGGTGGCAGGAAGTTTAAGGCTCGAACACCATTGCTCGATCACAAAATCTTGTGGATTTAATAAGTGAGAACCACGAACTGCAACCATAATACCCCCTTGTTGATGAATATGGCTCGGCAACATCCTGTCAACCGAGTTGTCTTTTTAAGACAACAAAAAAAGTCTGACTATTCTATCAGAATTTACACTTTATTTGATAAATAATGTCACTGACTCTAAATGACTGGTATGCGGGAACATATCAATCATGGCGGTTTTGATGATGCGATACCCGAAAGAGCGGAGAATTTCTGCATCTCGCACTAAGGTTGCGGGATTGCAAGATACGTAAAGAATGCTTTCTGCACCCAGCTCACATAACGCATTCAGTGCAAAAGCGGCGCCACTGCGAGGCGGGTCGAGAAGAATTTTATTGAAATGTTGTTTTGACCAAGGTTGTTCTGAAAAAGATTGGTCTAAATCAGCTTGATAAAATTCAACATTCTCAATGTGGTTAAACTGTGCATTCGCTTGGGCTTTTTTTGCACCATATCCAAAAACACCTTCAATTCCAACCGCACTTTTTCACTCGTTTGGCTAAAGGCAGAGTAAAATTACCCATCCCACAGAATAAATCTAAAACATGATCGTCCTGATTCAAATCAAGCCAATCTAAAGCCGTCTCAACCATTTGTTGATTTAAGTGGGTATTCACTTGAATAAAATCGCGGATATCAAAAGATAAACGAATATCGTCTAACGCATAATAAGGCATTTCACCATGCACAAGTTGGATGTTTTGATCATCTTGCAGGAACAAATTCACGGCATTTACGCGTGCAAACTCGAGCAATAAAGTGCGGTCACTTTCAGTTAAATTTCCTTTGTAACGTAACAACATAGCTACGCCATTCTCTGCTGAAACTAATTCAATATGCCCTAATTGTTTCGGGGCTGAATATTGAGCCCAAAGTGCGGTCAATTTTGGGATAAGATCATTAATCGCAGGCTCTGCCACTAAGCATTGCTGAATGCTGACTAACTGATTGGAGTTTTTCTGACGAAATCCCATTTCAACGGTTTTGTTTTTAGCATTCCCACAGTAAACTTAATCGTACTCGACGACGATAAGCCCATTGTTCGCCACAAATCATGGGCATTAATTGAATAGGCTCTGCTTGCAGTTTACTTAAACGAGAAAAAAGGGCTTTCTCTTTCGCTTTACGTTGCATTTCTACAGGAATATGCTGGCCTTGGCATCCACCACAACGTCCATAATAACGACATTGCGGCTCAACACGCTGATTACTCTCTTGTAGCCATTTTTGTGCAGTGGCTAATCCATATTGACGTTTTTCATCGGTCACTACCGCTTCCACTTTTTCCGTTGGCAAAGCATTTTCAATGAACCAGGTTTTACCTTGAATTTTAGCGACACCTAATCCTTGATAATCTAAATCCTGAATTTCAGCGACGATTCTTTTGTGTGGTTTTCTGTTTTTTTGTGGAGCGTAAAGTAAAGCCATGATGCTGTTTTTAATCTATTTGTATCAAAGAAAGGGATTATTTTAAATAAAGTACGTTTTGTGTAAATAATTCTCGGCTTTTCAGCGGTTTATCGCCCTAAATAAGGTTTAAGTGCGATTCGAGTAAAACGTTTTTGCCGCTTGCAAGACTGCCTCATCGGTGAATTCCAAACGGTCAAAGGCGAGTAAATCTCGACCATAAAAGGTCAAGTTATCTTTCACCAACGAAGCGATAAAACCCTTTTCCGCACGATATTGGTAAGTCATCGATTCATCTACTGGTAAACCTGATCCTGCACAATGCAGAAAAATCAATGCCATAACCTAAGATTTTAAGTAAATGAAATTCAAATAGACGTAATGTAGGCTCAACCTGTGGTTGAGTGGCTAAGCCTGTTAAGCATTGAAGATAATGCTGAAAAAGTTGTGGATTTGCCGTTTCGGGCTCGATCACTCGAGTAATCAGCTCATTTACATAAAACCCGCTGTATAAAGCCGTTTGCTGCAAAGGCAGCGTAATTGCTGCGGGCTCTGCTTTCGTGAGTGTTTTTAATGCGCCTTTTTCCTGACCAACGAAGAAGTAATGGCGTAAAAAGGCTGTAAGACAGATTTCCATGCTGAACGTTTCGCACGAGCACCTTTTGCAATAACCGTCAAACGTCCCTGTTTCTTCAGTGAATAAATCCACCAAAAAGGCTGGTTTCACTATAAGGACGACGATGTAACACAAAGCCGCGTTGGAGATCCATAAAAGAATTATTTGCCTGATTTTAATTCACTTGGTTTGTTTTTCACACAGCGTTCTGCGAGCACTTCACCCTACGCTAGTTTGTAATTGACTGAAGTCATCACGCTCCTGCCAATACCAACGAATATTCGCATAATTTCTACCCACGCTCAGAAATCACTCGTGTCAATTTTTTTCGGTTACATCATTAAAAGGTAACGGTCACCTGACTGAGTGTTTTTTTACTTTTTCTGTTTTTTTGCTTGGTATGAACCACACTCACTTCTTTATTGCCTTTACACAAATAAACCGTCGCTGACCCCTTTTGGGATTTTTTATCAACGGTTTGCACTTTCATTTTCTGTGGTGCTGGTTTGCTTAATTCAACATTTTGTGAACAAGCAGAAAGACAAAGTGCGGTCAAAATTACGCTTAATTTTTTTAACATGAATTCTATTTCCATCAAGGGTTGTTTATGATTGCTCACTTTACGAAATGAGCAAGGATAAACAATCTTATCTAGAAAAAAATGGGCGATTACTCGCCCACTAAAAATTATTTTTTTTATACTGATATGAACCATCGGCTTGACGAATGAACTTACCGCCATTTGATAAACGAAGCTCACTCACTCGACCTTGACTATTCACCGAAACCTGTACTTTATCACCAGGTTTGAAACTGCTTAATGCATTACCTGCACCACTTGCTTTTGTCATCGCATTCACATCGGCAAATATTCAATTTATTATCACGGAATACTTGCATCAGTGAAACACCTTGAGGCACAGTTAATGTTTTTTTGTTGCACCTGTTGAAGCGGTTTGAACTACTGGTTCTGCAGCTTTTCACAGTCTTGTTGGTTGCGGGATTTCGCTTCCACAATTTGAACTTTAGTTTCTTTAGTCGCAACAGGTTTAGCTTCTTGAATTTTTACTTTGCTCTTTTTTTCACGGTTTGAGTCGGCTGAGCTGTCGCTTTTTTTCAGTTGCTGGTTTAGGTTGTTTTTTTCTCTTGAACCACTGGGTGTATGTTCACGACGAGGTTCTGCTTTATGCTCAACCGTTGCAGTATGTTTTTTTCTACAGCTGGTTGTGCAGTTTCTTTCACTGGTTCTTTAGCTGCTGTCGGAGCAACAGTTGGTTTGAGCTGGAGCTTGAGTTGCAGGTTGTTGAGCAACAGTTTGTTGTGCAGGCTCTGCAGGTTTGTGATTTAGCAGCATCTGCTTTATCACCTACATATTCCATTGCTGGAGGTGTATCTGATTTAGCATCATTTGCTGCTTGTTCTGTTTTTGCTGGTGCTACCGTATTATTGTTATCTAATATCGTCGTTTCAACTGGTTGAGATTGATCCAATGATTGGAATTGAACGGGTATTTCATTACCATTTTGTTGTTCAAAAGACTCCACCGTATCTGAATTTGGTTTTTAGGGTGAAGAAAATGATCAGTAATACCACTAAACCCAAAATCGCAATAAATAAACGACGATGTTTTTCTGGTAACATTTGTAGAACCTTCCATTTTTCAGGTGATTTCAAGCTTGCAGCAGCAGCGGCTGCTGGTGCAACTGTTTCGGCTTGAGTTGTCACTTCTTCCACAATCTCTTCTGCTGGAGAATTTTCAAAAATCACTTTTTCTTCCGCTATGTTTTCTACCTGAACATTCTCAACGGGCTCTTGAGTTTCGAAAGAGCTTGATGAAACTGATTGCTCAACATTTTTCACTTTGGAATGCTTGAGATGGAGAAAAAAAGGTTGGCTTGCTGCCGCACCAAAAAGTTGGTTCGCGACGAACATGGAATTGCGTATCTGGTTGCTCTTTTTACCAAATAAACCTTTGGCTTTATCAAAAATTGAGCCACTTTGTTGAACCGGTTTTCTTGGGGTCACAGAGTCTGAATGATTAAATCCTAAATCTAATTCATTTTTGAGATGAATTATCGTTAGGTTGATTTTTTTATTATCCACGGGATTACCTCGATTTGCTAAACTAAAAGATCGCACAAAAAGTGCGGTGAAAAAAATTGGATCGTATTTTTATCGGATCTTACGCTGTGTATAAAGTCTTATTTGGCTCTCCACCGATTTCTCGAGCTAATTTGGGTACTAAATAGCCAGAAGTGAGCGCCTGTAATTCTTTATAAATTTGTAATGCTTTCTCATCTGAGATATAGAAAATGGCTCGCACCCTGCACTTTATCCAACAAATGCAAGTAATAAGGCAGAATACCCTGCTTGAAATAGCTTATCGCTTAATACTTTTTAATGTATGTGGGTTATCATTCACATCCTTTTAAAAAGGACCGATTGATTGAGTAACGTGACTTTAGCTGCCTGCCAGTTTTTTTGCATAGCCAAAGCGAGTTCTTCATCAATTTCATTTGGATGATTGATATGTGTCACAAACACCGTTTGTAATGGGCTTTTTAGTAATAAATCGCAAAATTCATCCGTAATACGCTCCGGAATCACGACCGGCAAACGAGAGTGAATACGTAAACGCTGTAAGTGCGGTATTTTTTCAAGGCGTTCTAATAGCCATGCCCATTCACTATCCTTTCGCCATCATCGGATCGCCCCCCGAAAAAAATCACTTCTTCGATTTCAGGATGTGCGGCAATATAGTCTATTGCTTGTTGCCAACTCGTTTTATTGCCTGGGTTTTTGATCATAAGGGAAAATGACGACGGAAAGCAATAACGACAATTGACTGCACAGCCTCCTTTTGCCATGAACAGCAAGCGATTTTGATATTTATGCAGAATATTAGGTACCGCATTTTTTTGCTGCTCATCTAAAGGATCTTGGCTAAACCCTTCCGCTTCAATAAATTCTTGTTGAGCCGTCATCACTTGCAAAAAAAGTGGGTCTTTCGGATTCCCTTTTTCCATTTTTTCAACAAAAGGTAAAGGCACTCGCATAGCAAAAAGTTTACGAGCGGCGATATCCTCGGCAAAATCTTCAACAGGGCAAATTTAAGGTTTTTTTAATAAGATTTTCGGATCAGAAATCGCATTTTTTTAGGGTTTCTAACCAATTTTGTTCTTCTCTAATCGCAATATTTCGGGTTAAAATACGCACTTTCAAACAATCTCTATTTTTTAGGATATTTTTAATATGGCTACATATACTACCAGTGATTTCAAACCAGGTCTAAAATTTATGCAAGACGGTGAGCCTTGTGTGATCGTTGAAAATGAATTCGTTAAACCAGGTAAAGGCCAAGCTTTTACTCGTACTCGTATTCGTAAATTAATTTCAGGCAAAGTATTAGACGTAAACTTCAAATCTGGTACTTCGGTTGAAGCTGCTGATGTTATGGATCTTAACCTGACTTATTCATACAAAGATGATGCATTCTGGTACTTCATGCACCCAGAAACATTTGAACAATACTCTGCTGATGCAAAAAGCAGTGGGTGATGCAGAAAAATGGTTATTAGACCAAGCAGATTGTATCGTGACTTTATGGAACGGTGCGCCAATTACTGTCACTCCACCAAACTTCGTAGAATTAGAAATCATCGATACCGACCCAGGTCTTAAAGGTGATACTGCGGGTACAGGCGGTAAACCAGCAACATTAAGCACTGGCGCTGTGGTGAAAGTACCTCTTTTCGTTCAAATCGGCGAAGTAATTAAAGTTGATACTCGTTCAGGCGAATACGTTTCTCGTGTGAAATAATCTTTCATTGAGAGATAAAAGATCGGTCAATATTTAATGAATATTGGCCGTTTTTTTATTGCTTTGCTCATTAGTTTCATGAGATAAAAAAATGCGGTTATTTCTAACCGCACTTTGATTGATTATTTCGCTTTTGAGCCTTCTAAATCTAAAGAAGGTTTTCTATCTGAGTTAACACAAATGACTTGTGCCGCCGCATAGAGCGTTGTATTAGGCTTCAAGCTGATTGTGTATTTCTCTTGTTTTTCGGTGCAGCACGCAAACCTTCACCCCAGAAATCATCATAAAAAAATCGGTACGAACTTGGGTTAAATGGTAGTTCTTACAGTTTAAGATTTTATATTGGCGAACAGAACGTGCATAACGTCTTTTCTCATTTGGATACACATATAAGCCTTTATCCAAATTCACTACCGCATCAAAATGCACTTGGTTTAAATCTTGGTTATCGACCCAAATAGAATCAGCATCAATGTAGTAATTTTTTTATCTTTTTACCAATCGAACATAACCCACTCTATCTTTTAGAAGGTGGGCTTAGTTTCACCTCTTCTTGAGGAAGTGGCGGTTGAACAGCTGAACAGCCTGCTAAAAGGGCTACACCTAAAAAAACGTTAATGCTAATTTTTTTTCATTTTTTTCTCCTTAAAAGCTTACTGAAGCTTGCTGTTTACCGTTTTTGACACTATCACTTAGTATTTTACGGTATGTCCGTATCCCTCTAAGATATTTTTAATATGCTCAAGCGACTCTTTTGTCGGAGGCAATACATCTTCGAGTTCATAGTCAAACCCAAGGGTTTTCCATTTGTGGGCGCCTAATCGATGATAAGGAGAAGTTCGACTTTTTTTCAATATTGGTCATACCTTCAATAAACTGTCCGAGCAGATGAACATCATGATCGCTATCGGTATAACCTGGGTACCACGACATAACGAATCCAGGTACGCTGATTTACGTTTTTTTGCAGATATTTCGCAAATTCCAGCGTCCGTTTATTTGGTACACCTATAAGGTTTTGGTGCACTTGATCGTTCAGTTCTTTTAAATCAAGCAAAACAAGATCGGTTACATCAATTAGTTCATCAATAATGTGATCATAATGACGTACAAACCCATTAGTATCTAAGCAAGTATTAATGCCTTCTGCTTTACAAGCTCGGAACCAATCTCGTACAAACTCAGCTTGAAGAATGGCTTCACCACCTGATGCTGTTACACCACCACCAGTTGCATTCATAAAATGGCGATAGCTCACGACTTCTTTCATGAGTTCTTCCACACTGATTTCGCGACCACCATCAAGATCCCAAGTATCACGATTGTGGCAATATTTGCAACGCATTAAACAGCCTTGCATAAATAAAATAAAACGAATGCCGGGACCATCCACGGTTCCACAGGATTCAAAGGAGTGAATTCTTCCTAGAACAGACATACATAAATTTCCAAAAAAATAAATCTAGCTAAATTTTACCAAAAATATCATCTATAAAAAATGAGCCTGACTTAAAATCAGGCTCATAATTTTTATGTTCCCGCTAAAGTGCGGTTAAATTTTATCGTGTTTTAGAACGATTCTGTGAATGTACGAGTTACGACGTCTTGTTGTTGCTCTTTAGTTAAAGAGTTGAAACGTACTGCGTAACCAGATACACGGATGGTTAATTGCGGATATTTATCCGGATTTTCCATCGCATCTAATAACATTTCACGGTTTAACACGTTCACGTTTAAGTGTTGACCACCTTCTACTGTTGCTTCATGGTGGAAGTAACCATCCATTAAGCCAGCAAGGTTACGACGTTGTGCTTCTGCATCTTTACCTAACGCATTTGGTACGATTGAGAAGGTATAAGAAATACCATCTTTCGCGTAAGCAAATGGAAGTTTAGCTACAGAAGTTAATGATGCTACCGCACCTTTTTGGTCACGACCGTGCATTGGGTTAGCACCTGGTCCGAATGGCGCACCTGAGCGACGACCATCTGGGGTGTTACCTGTTTTCTTACCATAAACCACGTTAGAAGTAATGGTTAATACAGATTGTGTAGGCACAGCGTTGCGGTAAGTTTTTAAGTTTTTTTGAATTTTTCTTCATGAAACGTTCAACTAAAGTCACAAGCGATGTCATCAACACGGTTGTCGTTGTTACCATATTGTGGATATTCACCTTCGATTTCAAAGTCGATCGCTACGTTGCTTGCTACAACATTGCCATCTTTATCTTTGATGTCGCCACGAACTGGTTTAACTTTCGCATATTTAATTGCTGAAAGTGAGTCTGCTGCAACAGAAAGACCTGCGATACCACAAGCCATGGTACGGTATACATCACGATCATGTAATGCCATTAATGCTGCTTCGTATGAATATTTATCGTGCATGTAGTGGATGATGTTTAAGGCAGTCACATATTGTTTTGCCAACCAATCCATAAAGCTGTCCATACGAGTCATGACTGTGTCGAAATCTAACACTTCATCAGTGATTGGTGCAGTTTTCGGACCTACTTGCATACCTAATTTTTCATCGATACCGCCGTTGATTGCGTATAACAATGTTTTCGCTAAGTTTGCACGCGCACCGAAGAATTGCATTTGTTTACCAACAACCATTGGTGATACACAACATGCGATTGCGTAGTCATCATTGTTGAAGTCTGGACGCATTAAATCATCGTTTTCGTATTGAACTGATGAGGTATCAATCGATACTTTCGCACAGAAACGTTTGAAGTTTTCAGGTAATTGTTCAGACCAAAGAATTGTTAAGTTTGGTTCTGGAGAAGTACCCATGTTGTAAAGGGTGTGTAAAATACGGAATGTATTTTTAGTTACTAATGTACGGCCGTCTAAACCCATACCTGCGATGGTTTCAGTTGCCCACATTGGGTCACCAGAGAATAATTGATCGTATTCAGGTGTACGTAAGAAACGAACCATACGAAGTTTCATGACTAAGTGGTCAACTAATTCTTGCGCTTCAGTTTCAGTAAGTTTACCCGCTTTTAAATCACGTTCGATATAGATATCGATGAAGGTTGCAGTACGACCGAATGACATCGCTGCACCATTTTGTGATTTGATTGCTGCTAAGTAAGCAAAGTACATCCATTGAATTGCTTCTTTAGCGTTAGTTGCAGGGTTAGAAATATCGAAACCGTAGCTTGCTGCCATTTGTTTCATTTGGCCTAATGCACGGTGTTGTTCTGCGATTTCTTCACGTAAACGGATAGTTGCTTCAAGATTTACGCCATCTTCTAAGTCTTTTTGTAAAGAAGAGAATTGTGCGTATTTATCTTTCATTAAGAAGTCAACACCATAAAGTGCTACACGACGGTAGTCACCGATGATACGGCCACGACCGTAAGCATCTGGAAGACCAGTTAATACACCTGATTTACGGCAACGTAAAAATATCTGGCGTATAAACATCGAATACACCTTGGTTATGTGTTTTACGGTATTCAGTGAAGATTTTTCACTTCAGGATTTAATTCACGACCGTAAACTTTTTGCATGAACCCTTCCACCATTTTAATACCACCAAATGGCATAATGGCACGTTTTAATGGAGCATCGGTTTGAAGACCTACGATTTTCTCCAAGTCTTTATTGATATAACCTGGTGCGTGAGAAAGTAATCGTTGAAGGCGTATGTTCGTCAAAGTCTAATGGCGCATGTGTGCGGTTTTCAACTTTAATTCCTTCCATTACGGTTTCCCAAAGTTTTGTTGTCGCTTCGGTTGGACCTGCTAAGAAAGAATCATCACCTTCATACGGGGTGTAGTTCTTTCTGAATAAAATCACGCACGTTGACGTTTTTCTTGCCAATCACCGGCAACGAATCCCTGCCCACGCAACTTTTTTTGTGCTTCATTAAGTTCTGACATAGTCATTTCCTTTTTTTAATTGATAAAAAAATAAGTCTTGTTTAGTTCGTTAGTACATTAGTGAGCTTTTGGTTAAATAACGTTGGAATAAGCCGATACAAACCGCACCACCCACAATGTTTCCTAACGTTACTGGAATCAAATTCTTCACAATGAAATGATAGAGATCTAAATCTGCATATTTCATTGGATCCACACCAATTTGTTGCCAAAATTCTGGCGTACTAGAATGAGCTGTGATAATGCCTAGTGGAATCATAAACATATTTGCCACACAGTGTTCAAAAACCTGATGCGACAAATAAACCAATCGGCATGATCATAATAAATGCTTTGTCTGTAACAGTTTTACCGGAATAAGACATCCATACCGCTACACACACCATAATGTTACATAAAATACCAAGGTTAAATGCTTCAAACCAAGTATGATGAATCTTTATGTTGAGCGGTTGCCAAAATGGTTAAACCCCATTGACCATTTGCTGCCATGGTTTGTCCCCCAAACCAAATCACTGCAGCAATAAATAAACCGCCCACAAAGTTGCCCAAATATACCACAATCCAATTTCGGATCATTTGAGTTGTGGTTATCTTACCGCCTACGCGGGCAACTAAGGTTAAAGTAGAAGAGGTGAATAATTCAGATCCTAAAATTACCACCATAATTACGCCTAAAGAGAAGACTAACCCACCGACTAACTTGGTTAATCCCCAAGGCGCTCCTGCGCTTGCTGTTTGTGTCGTCGTATAGAATACAAAGGCTAAAGCAATACAAGCCCCAGCACTAATACCAGACAGAAATGATAAAAATGGGCGTTTTTGCGCTTTATACGCAGCGACGCTTTCAGCATAATCCGTTGCTTCAACTGGTGTGAGAGCAACAGAAGATTGATTTAAATTTTCTGATGCCATATCTAACTCCAAATAGTTGGTTTATTATTTCTTATACTACAACATAGGTATTCCTATACCCATTTGGTATTCTACTCTCTTATAAAACCATTGCAAGAAATCCCCGACTTATTCCAAAAAAATTTGATATTTTGCAAGTTTTGGTAAATTTTGTCTTCAACTACAAAAAAAGCGAGATATCACTATCCCGCTTTTTATATATAAATAACGCAGATTAAAACGCAATACGATCGCGATTTTTTTCTCTAACGTTGCTTTTTACCAATGCCTTGTACTTCAAGCAATTGTTCTGCCATAGTGAAATTACCGTGCTTTTTCACGATACTGCACAATGGCTTCCGCCTTTTTTTCGCACCAATACCAATTAGCGCTTTTTTTGAATTTCTGATGCACTGGCGGTATTGATATTTAATTTATCACTCACTGCTTGTTGTGTAGTTTGTGATGCGGTTTGTTGCTGAACTTGCGCTTGAGGTTGAGCCTGTTCAGCCACCTTTTTCTTCTGCAAACACTTGCGAGCTCAACATTGTGGTCGCAACAAATAATGAACTAAATAAATGTTTCATCAATTTCATAAAAATGCCCTTTATTAACAAAAAAGTACCGTTGATTCATATCAACAGCGACATTTTTAAGAAACACCGAAAACACGCAAGAAATTGACCGCACTTTTGCGATCCTGATCGCAAAAAAATTACATTTAAGTAAATGAAAAAACGACCTTAGCGCACTACCACTGCCGTGCCACTTGCAATCACCATAAACATGCTTTTCGTGCCTACCGTTGTGTAGTTAACTTCCACCCCAACAATAGCATTAGCACCTAAGGCGTATGCTTTTTCTTCCAGTTCTTTCAATGCATCTTGACGTGCGCGACTAATACGACGTTCATAAACACTAGAACGCCCACCAATCACATCCGTGATGCCAGCAAAAAAATCACGCATGAAATTGGCGCCCGCAATCACCTCACCAAAGACGACTTGTTTGTATTCTACGATTTGTTTCCCTTCAACATTAGGAGTTGTTGTCACAATCATTTTGTATCCTTAAATTCTCGTTAAAAATTAACCGCACTTTAGACGCTTAATTTTGATTTTAAAACGGCCAATGCCTTCGCACGATGAGAGATTTTCTTTTTCTCTACGGTTTCTAATTCTGCAAAAGTACAGCCTTTTTCTGGGCTAAAAAAGAGCGAGTCATAACCAAAGCCATTTTCACCTTTTTCTTCATAAATAATATGCCCTTCACATTCACCTTGAGCAATGATTGGAGAAGGATCACTTGGGTGTTGTAATAACACAATCGTACTCACAAATTTTGCTTGGCGACGTTCAGTTGGAACATCAGCTAATTCTGCCAGTAATTTTTCACGATTTTTCGCATCAGCTTCATCACCATCTACACCCGCATAACGTGCAGAATACAATCCTGGCGCACCATTTAACGCATCCACCACGAGACCGGAATCATCCGCTATTGCCGGTAACCCTGATTTTTCAGCCGCATAGCGTGCTTTAAGGATCGCATTTTCGACAAACGTTAAGCCTGTTTCCTCTGGACTTTCGATGCCTAAATCCGTTTGAGCAATCACTTCAAAACCGAAATCGGCTAATACATCCGCCATTTCTTTTACTTTGCCTTTATTACCTGTGGCAAGCACAATTTTTTGTTTCATGATTCTGTCCCTCATATCAAACATTGTCTTATTTTTAGCATCTCACCAAAAAAATTTTCGGAATAAATATTGACCTTTAACCTTAGGGTCAAAGTTTATGATTGGTGCTCATTCAGTTATCACATAGGAGAAAAAAACATGAAAAAAACTTATGACTTTTTATCACACTTAGCGCTGCTGCAGTTTCAATTTATGCCCAAGCTAATGAACAACCGCATCAAGCACACATGAATATGCCAATGTCGACAGATTCTGCAATGCAACAAGAATTAATGCAAGGTATGAGTCAAATGCATCAAGACATGATGGCAGCTGCGCAATATAAAGATCCTGATGTTGCTTTTGCAGCAGGTATGTTGCCACACCATATTGGCGCAGTAAAAATGGCGGAAGTTGAATTAAAATACGGAAAAGATCCTGAGATGCGTAAGCTTGCTGAGAATATTATTAACGCTCAACAAGCAGAAATTGAACAAATGCAAAAATGGCTTAAAGTGCACAATAAAAAATAAAATAACACAAAAAAAGTGCGGTAAATTAACCGCACTTTTTTTAATAGAATTAGTTTACTTCTTTTTATTCGTAGCTCTTTTTGGCACTTCAAAGAACATATTTCTCTTCTAAGCCTTGAAGCTCTTCGATGCTATCCGCACCAAATTCTTTTAATCGAGCAATCACGGATTGCACCAACTCTTCCGGTGCTGAAGCCCCTGCTGTCACACCAATTGTTTCAACGCCTTCAAACCAATCTGCTGCCACATCATTTGGATCATCAATCAATTTTGATTTCACGCCCATACGCGATGCCAACTCAGCTAAGCGGTTAGAATTCGATGAGTTTTTAGAGCCTACAACAACCACTAAATCACATTGTTTTGCTAATTCACGCACCGCTTCTTGACGATTGGTTGTGGCATAGCAAATATCGTTTTTTTATGTGGGCCTTGAATAGCAGGATATTTGTCTTTCAATGCACTAATAGTTTCCGCCGTATCATCAAGAGAAAGCGTGGTTTGCGTCATAAAGGTTAAATCATCATTTTCTTGAACCGGCAAACGAGCAATATCTTCCACGCTTTCAATTAAGAAAAATACCACCTTCCTCGTTGTTATACTGCCCCATTGTGCCTTCCACTTCTGGATGGCCTTTATGTCCGATCAAAATCGCTTTTGTCCCTTTACGGCTCGCACGTGCCACTTGCATATGCACTTTGGTTACCAACGGACAAGTAGCATCGAATACTTTTAACTGACGATCTTTCGCTTCTTGACGAACGGCTTGTGACACACCATGAGCAGAGAAAAATCACAATGGCGCCATCTGGCACTTCACTTAATTCTTCGACGAAAATCGCCCCACGCTCACGTAAACCATTCACCACAAAACGGTTATGCACCACTTCGTGACGGACATAGATCGGTGCACCATGAATTTCAAGCGCTAATTCAACAATGCTAATGGCTCGATCGACACCCGCGCAAAATCCGCGAGGGTTAGCTAAAATTATCTTCATTTTTGACCGCTCTTTTTATCACCTTTAAAGGCATCTAATGCTAATAAACCCGCACCAATACAAATCGCAATATCTGCCACATTAAATACCGGATAATGATGAATATCCCAATAAAAATCTAAGAAATCCACTACAAAACCGTTATACGCTCGGTCCACCATATTGGCTAATGCGCCACCAATAATCAGTGCATAAGCTGAGTTTTGTAATTTTTGTTCTGCCGAATTCTTTTTCATAAAGTAAGCTAGCATTAAGGAAATCCCAATCGCGAGCACGATAAAGAAATACTTCTGCCAACCATCATGATCTGCAAATAAACTGAACGCAGCCCCAGGATTACGCACATAGGTCAGATTAAAAATAGGCAATATATTTACGCTTTCATAGAGATCAAAGCGTTGCACCACAATATATTTGGTCAGTAAATCGAGGATAAATGCGACCGCACTTATCCAAAGGAATGAAAGTCCTGTTTTATTTTTTGTCATAGGAAATTATCTGTCTTTATAAATGGACGATGATTTTAGCAACTCGAACAACCTTTATAAAGTAAAAGGCATCAAATTATAAAAGGCGAACACATTGGTTCGCCTTTCAATGTTAATTACTTTTTTTCTTCACTGGTCTTTGCCAACCTTGAATATGGCGTTGTGGCACGCGAGTAATCACAAGCTCATCTTTCTCAATATTTTGAGTAATCGTTGAGCCCGCACCGATCGTTGCGCCATCGGCTACAGTAACTGGTGCAACTAACTGCGTATCTGAGCCCACGAATACATTGTTACCAATGATTGTTTTAAATTTATTTGCACCGTCATAGTTACAAGTAATGACACCCGCACCGATGTTACAGTTTTCACCGATTTCAGTATCACCCACATAAGTGAGGTGGTTTACTTTAGAACCTTTACCCTACTGTGGATTTTTTAATTTCTACAAAGTTACCCACATGGGTTTCAGCGGCTAATTCAGCACCTGGACGTAAACGAGAGAATGGACCAATCGCCGCTTTCTCACCAATTGTGGCATCTTCTAAAACAGAATAAGGCTTGATTTCAACATCATCACCAATGGTCACGTTTTTCAATACACAACCCTGCACCGATTTTTTTACTCGATCACCTAAACGTACATTGCCTTCCACAATCACGTTCACATCAATTTCAACATCTTTACCGTGCTCTAATGTGCCGCGTAAATCAAAACGCTCTGGGTCAATTAACATCACTCCAGCAAGTAAAAGTTTTTCTGCTTGTTTGCGTTGATAATAGCGTTCCATTTTGGCTAGTTGTAGGCGGTTATTGCACCCTTCAACTTCCATAAAATCAGTTGCTTGAACAGCTGCAATCGGACAACCATCTTGATGAGCTAAAGCCAATTACATCAGTAATATAAAACTCGCCTTGTGCATTATTATTATCTAAACGCGCTAACCATTTTTTGAAACTTGCACCATCTGAAACTAACACACCTGTATTAATCTCTTGAATTTTTAAGTTGCTCAGGCGTTGCATCTTTTTTTGTTCAACAATCCCTACAACTTTGCCATTTTCACGAATACGATTCGACCATAACCCGTTGGGTTATCTAAATACACCGTTAACACTGCGATACCCATTTTCAGGTTTCGCATCGATTAGTTTTTTTCCAATGTTTCTGGTGTAATCATTGGGTCCATCGCCATACACCATTAAAAACATTTTCATCATCACGGAAAGAAAAGGGCATCGCTTGTTGCATACCGCATGTCCAGTACCCAATTGTTCTGCTTGGAACGACCCAGTTCACGCTTTCATTTGCCAAACGCTCACGCATTAATTCGCCACCGTGACCATAAATCAAATGCACGTTTTCCGCACCTAATTGATTTGCCGTATCGATCACATGTTTTACCATCGGTTTTACCTGCTACTTTGTGCAAGACTTTTTGGTAAATCAGAATACATACGAGTGCCTTTACCGGCTGCTAAAAATCACTACGCTTAATGCTTTATTTGTCATAAATTTTTCTCTTCTTTATAAAAAAATTTGGGCGTATTCTATCGTAGAATGGAGAATATGATAAGCCATTTAATTTTTCATACATTCCTGACAAGACAAGATTGTATAAAAAAATCTCAAATCCTGTAAACTATCCTCCCGTCTTGATAGCTAATCATCTTTTTCTTTTTATTTTTTTGACCGCACTTTTTCAGCATTCTGCACAAATTTGCATAAAAAGATGATTGGCTATAATCATTTTTATCCCAACATTTTAGGTCTCTCACTATGGCTACAAATTATATTTTTCGTCACAGGCGGTGTGGTTTCATCGTTAGGTAAAGGTATTGCTGCAGCATCATTGGCAGCAATTTTAGAAGCACGTGGCTTAAACGTGACTATTATGAAATTAGACCCTTACATCAACGTGGATCCCGGGTACAATGAGCCCAACCCAACACGGCGAAGTATTCGTGACACAAGACGGGGCGGAAACCGATTTAGACTTAGGTCACTACGAGCGTTTTATTCGTACTAAAATGACAAAAACGCAACAACTTCACCACAGGGTAAAATTTATTCTGAAGTATTACGCAAAGAGCGTCGTGGTGATTATTTAGGTGCGACAATTCAAGTTATCCCACACATCACCAATGAAATCAAAGATCGCGTGATTGCCGGTGCGCAAGGCCATGATGTGGTTATCGTGGAAGTAGGCGGAACTGTGGGTGATATTGAATCACTTCCATTCTTAGAAGCACTTCGTCAACTTGCCGTACAAGTAGGTCGTGAGAATACTCTTTTATGCACTTAACGTTAGTGCCATACATCCCAACGGCGGGCGAAGTAAAAACCAAACCAACTCAACATTCTGTAAAAGAATTACTTTCAATTGGTATTCAACCAGATGTGCTTATCTGCCGTTCAGATCGCATGATTCCACCAAACGAGCGTGCAAAAATCGCCTTATTCTGTAACGTACCAGAACGTGCGGTCATCTCATTAAAAGATGTAAATTCAATCTACCAAATTCCGGCGTTATTGAAATCACAAGGTTTAGATGAATTCATCTGCCAACGTTTCCACTTAGACTGTCCAGAGGCGGACCTTTCTGAATGGGAACAAGTGCTTTATCAAGAAGCAAACCCAGTGGGCGATGTGACCATCGGTATGGTAGGTAAATATACTGAATTACCAGACGCTTATAAATCAGTGAATGAAGCCTTAAAACACGCAGGTTTGAAAAACCGTTTAAGCGTGCATATCAAATACATTGATTCTCAAGATGTTGAAACCAAAGGCACTGACGTATTAAAAGGCGTAGATGGTATTTTTAGTACCGGGCGGCTTTTGGCTATCGTGGTGTAGAAGGCAAAAATTTTGACCGCAAAATATGCACGTGAAAACAATGTTCCTTACCTAGTCATTTGTTTAGGGATGCAAATTGCATTAATCGAATATGCGCGTAATGTTGCTGGTCTTGAAAAAGCGAACTCATCTGAATTTGATCGTCACTGCGAGCAACCTGTTGTTGGTTTAATTACAGAATGGCAAGATGCGGAAGGCCACATTGAAACCCGTGATGACAATTCAGATCTTGGTGGTACGATGCGTTTAGGTGCACAACAATGTCATTTAATTGAAGGCTCAAAAGCGCGTGCATTATATGGCAAAGAAACCATTGAAGAACGTCATCGTCACCGCTATGAAGTGAACAATAACCTGCTTCCACAAATTGAAAAAGCAGGTCTTAAAGTGACGGGTTTATCTGCGGATCGTAAATTAGTGGAAATCATTGAAGTACCAAACCACCCATGGTTTGTAGCATGTCAATTCCACCCAGAATTTACATCAACACCACGTGATGGTCACCCATTATTCGAAGGTTTTGTCAAAGCAGCTAGAGAAAAATCAGTTAAAAAAACTGAAAAAGTAATTTACTGATAATTCCATAAACAAGTGCGGTCAAAAAAATTCTTGTGTTTTTTTGAGTCGCATTTTGTATTAATAAGGAATAATATCATCTGAGCCTTATTCACTCATTTAATAATGGATAGCAAAAAAATGAAACTTGCTGTTATTTTACCCGCATACAATGCAGAAAAATTTTATTGCTGAATGTTTAGAGTCATTATTGAATCAGACATTTAGTGATTTTTTTGTATTCTTGCGGTTAATGATGCTTCTACCGATAACACAGGTAACATTCTCGAAGATTATGCGGCGAAAAGATACTCGCTTACGTGTTTATCACTTTTACCTGAAAACCAAGGTGAACCTGCTGTAATGCAATTTCACTATGGATATACTTAAACTAGATGAATGTTGAATATGTTGCACGTATGGATGCAGATGATGTTTGCATACCACAACGTTTTGAAAAAGCAAAGTTCAATATTTAGATAACCATCCAGAAATTGATATTTCTCGGGAGTAATGCGCTACTCTTTTAATGAAGGCCAAACGCGATGCTCCTAAATTTACTGACCATCCTCTGTTTAGATAAAGACATTAAAAGCTCATTTTTCTTTAGCTCGAGGACAATATCATTAACCCTGACTTCAATGTGGCGACATTCAAGTATCAAAGATCTCCCGATCAATTATGCACAAACAGCCACTGCTCCCTGATTTTCATATGTGGGTACAATGTGCCTTACATCAAAAAGAAATTTGCGAATTTACCTGAACCATTATTAGTCTATCGCTTACATCCAGGGACAAGCGAGTAAAAATACATGACAAAAATTAGTGAATCTGTTCAATACTCTATGGAACTATGGATAAGTCATTTATTTCCAGAATTAACACCTAAAGAAGTCAGCTTACTAAGTCTTATACTGCACGGGAAAAAGCATTAAATTACGCACTGAAGAGTTTGAAATCGCCTTTTTCAGCTTATGACAAGGTTCGTTCCAATAATGGGGATCTCGAAATTCGGAGAAGATCGAGAAACCATGTTTAGTATTTTAGACAGACATACGCAAGCTTTAAAAAAAGGTATTCTATAAACACATATCTTGATATTTAAACGCAGTCATTTTTTTAGCTAATTTTTTTACAAAAAACGCTGTGAAACATCACAGCGTTTTTATATTTATGATTACTTATCAAAAAAATAGCTTGTACAGTATATATTCGACTATAGTAATAACCTCTTTTCCTGTACTAAACTCCATTTCAAGCTACCCAAATAAATCGTGAAAACTTGGTCCATCAATTTTTTTAATAAATCTTGGCTAAGCGATTTAAGTTCAGCTTTAGAGATTTTTTTCATCGGGTCTAGCTGATGTTCTTTGAATACTTTATGAATATGTTCATCCATATTGGTACAATATCTGTCGTGATCTTCAATAAAACAAACCTCTGGTTTCTCTTCTTGTTTATCATCGCTTTTTCATCAGATTTCATATAAGCCCGAGGCTCTAGACGATAGAATGAATATGTCGGCACTCGAATCCATTTTTTTATACGAAGTCACATCAATCGATTCCCATTCAAATATGACTTTAGTAATAAAATTATTTTTCGGGGTCGCTAATACTTTCATCATTGAGGCGAATCTCATCACCATAAATGTAGAATGTAAAAAGTTCTTCGGATTTTTTTCACCATATTTCTGCTTGAAATGCCTCTTTGTCTTTCTTCGATAAGGATCTTCTCCATAAGATCTAATCTCCACTCGATAAAGCAAATAATCTGATACATTATCTAGTTCTTCCCAATCTTTAAGCTCGCTTTTTCGGCATATTTCTCTAAACGTTCGACAAAAATCTATATCATCACGAATTTTGCCTGAGCCATCTGATAAATTAAGTTTTTTTCAATAACTGTTCAAAACGTACGGTTTGGCTTTTGGTAAGCAATTTCTTGTGGTTTAACAATCCCAAGTCATCGCGAAAAATTGCCACCATTACAACCCCAGAAATCAGCGATATTGACGTGCTTTTTCGGCACAATCAGAATCGCATAAGCAATCGTAATCGCTGTAGCTAAAGGCCACTAAATAAATACGTTGTTCCGTCCAAGCATAGGCACTAATACGGCGATCAATCGCCAGCCATAGCAACACGATTGGCACAATAGCAAGATATGGATAGAACTTAAAGAAAGTTTCCCAGCGGGCTTTAGCACAAATAGAACGTAATGCATATACGCCTAAACCACCAAGCAGGTAAGGCAAGGTAATATTAGCCAGCATGCCCTTTTTGGTAATACGCCTTCAAAAAAATAATTTGAACAACATAAGCATAAAAGCAACACAGTGAAAATCATCAATGCTGGTGCTAATACGAAAATTAACTAAAATTTCAAAAAAATGCGATTTAACGTCATTTCCGATTTAGCTTGGCGTTGTTGGAATACTAAGAAAAAAACAGTGGCTGAGTAAAAAAATGCCTAAAGAAGTATAAAAATGACTCGTAGAAACTATCAGAAAACTCGACATTAAAGAGCGTTGTAATCGTAAATAAAATAGCCGCTACTAATCCAAACACCAACAACCATACCGCCGTCGCTAAGCCAAGATGGAATAGATTGGTAAAATTACGGTAGGTAAACCCTTGATTATTTTTTTCAAATGGAAACCCTAATAACACCAGTAACGCAATAAAATTTGCGCCCCAGAATTTTGGACTCGTGAGATAAAACTCTGCACTATCATTAGTCATGCCAATGATAGCCAGCGCTACCAATGGCACAATCCATGAAAAAAACGATACCAAGAATATGGGCGAGAGAGATAAACAAAGATAAACAACATTGGCTCAAATACCCAATAAGCCAAATGATCATTTTCCTTGATGAGGCTCTAATTCCATAAACCAAATTCCAATTGCAAATGCACTAATTAGAAAAAAATTTCAATCGGATGTGCAGACACTGCATTTTTTTATCTGCGCTTTAGTCTTTTCGAAAAAAATGTTGAAACAGACATAATCATTCCTTTTTTTATTCTATAAAGTCTTAATTAACACTTAATAATTCATACTAAAATAGTATGGAATTTACTGACACTTTAACGAACTTTTTATGGATAAATCCACTAAAATTAAATAGATATTGGATAAAAAAAGAGACAAAATCTCACCGCACTTGATTGAAAAAAATAAGATACAGATCAAAGTGCGGTCATTTTTTTCCAAGACAAATTTCTAAATTTGCTTTTATTATATTCCCGTTTTAGGTTCGCCTAACTAATTTTTAATTAACTTTAAACAGAGGAAAAACAAAATGGCAAAAAAATCGTTAAAGTCATTGGTCGTGAAATCATCGACTCTCGTGGTAACCCAACTGTAGAAGCTGAAGTTCATCTTGAAGGTGGTTTCGTTGGTTTTAGCAGCTGCTCCATCAGGTGCATCTACTGGTTCTCGTGAAGCATTAGAATTACGTGACGGCGACAAATCTCGTTTCTTAGGTAAAGGTGTATTAAAAAGCGGTTGCTGCAGTAAACGGTCCTATCGCTGATGCATTAGTAGGTAAAGAAGCGTCTAACCAAGCTGAAATCGACCAAATCATGATCGATTTAGACGGTACTGAAAAACAAATCTAACTTCGGTGCAAACGCAATCTTAGCGGTATCTTTAGCAAACGCAAAAGCCGCTGCAGCGTCTAAAGGTTTACCACTTTACGCTTACATTGCAGAACTTAACGGCACTCCAGGCGTTTACTCTATGCCATTACCAATGATGAACATCATCAACGGTGGTGAGCACGCAGATAACAACGTTGATATCCAAGAATTCATGATTCAACCAGTTGGTGCGAAAAACGTTACGTGAAGCACTTCGTATCGGTGCTGAAGTATTCCACAACCTTGCGAAAGTATTAAAAATCTAAAGGCATGAGCACTGCTGTAGGGTGATGAAGGTGGTTTCGCACCTAACCTAGCATCTAACGCTGACGCTTTAGCATGTATCAAAGAAGCAGTTGAAAAAAAGCAGGTTATGTATTAGGTAAAGACGTCACTTTAGCAATGGACTGTGCATCTTCTGAGTTCTACAACAAAGAAACTGGTAAATACGAAATGAAAGGCGAAGGCCGTTCATTCACTTCTCAAGAGTTCACACACTATCTTGAAGAATTAACTAAACAATACCCAATCGTGTCTATCGAAGATGGTCAAGATGAATCTGACTGGGAAGGTTTTTGCATACCAAACTAAAGTGTTAGGCGACCGCGTTCAATTAGTGGGCGACGACTTATTCGTCACTAACACCAAAAATCTTAAAAGAAGGTATCGAAAAAAAGGTATCGCAAACTCTATCTTAATCAAATTCAACCAAATCGGTTCTTTAACTGAAACTTTAGCAGCAATCAAAATGGCTAAAGATGCAGGTTACACCGCGGTTATCTCTCACCGTTCAGGTGAAACCGAAGATGCGACTATCGCTGATTTAGCGGTTGGTACAGCAGCAGGTCAAATCAAAACTGGTTCTATGAGCCGTTCTGACCGTATTGCGAAATACAACCAATTAATCCGTATCGAAGAAGCATTAGAACGTGCTGGCACACCAGCTCCGTTCTTAGGTTTAAAAAGCGGTTAAAGGTCAAGCATAATTTTTGCTTAATTTAATGTAAAATAGCACCGCACTTTTGCATAAAAAGTGCGGTGTTTTTTTCTATCTAATATTTAAAGGAAAGAAAAATGTTACACTTTAACCCTCGAAGATCAACTCTTTCTCGGTCAACCAAAACAAGTCGGCACACACTCGACTGTGCATGATCACCTGGCAGTGATGTTTGAAGATGACGGTGAAACCGGGCTATTTTTTTATGCATTAGATATGCGTCAAAATGCGCAGCCTGTTGTCGATTGCTTACATGTTTATAACGTCGATAACACTCGCAATCACCACGAAGCACGTAAATTAGAAATCTGCTGGGATGAAAGCGGTTATTTAGCCTTATTGCTCATTAACGGCTATCCGCATGCCGTATTTGATTTTGCTCATTTGATCGGCTATAACACCAACAAACATCCTCAGCCTGACTTAATGAGCATGTGGACACACGAAGAAATCACCAATGAACGTGCGACAGCATGGCTTGGTGTGAATACCATTAAATAGGATTAACTATGCGATTTTACCGCGGTCTTCAGCCTTTCAAGGTCATGAGTTTTGATCTTGATGACACCCTTTTACGATAACAGTGATGTCATTCGTTTGGCCGAAGAACGCTTTCTTCAATGTGTGCAAGAACACGCACAACTGAGCGAGCTTACCTCAGAATATTGGCGAGAATGGAAATGGCAACTGGCGGAGAAAGATCCCTTGATTGCTGAAGATGTGATTGCCTGGCGTGTCGAAACGTTACGGCACTTACTGACGCATCATGGTAAAAGTGCGGTTGAAATTGACCGCACTTTGGCCCTCGCCATGGAAGAATTTATTGAATGGCGACATAAAATTGATGTACCCACAGAAAGTATTGAAGTATTAAATCCAACTGAAAGATCGCTACCTGCTTAGCGTGATTACCAATGGTAATGTGATTGCAACACGCATTGGGTTTGAACACTTTCAGCTGAGTTTACGTGGTGGAGAACAAGGCAGAGCGAAACCTCATCAAGATTTGTTCCACCAAACCGCCCATTATTTTGGCGTAAAACCGAGTGAAATTTTACATATTGGTGATAACTTAACCACGGATGTTCAAGGCGCCATTCAAGCTGGCTGCCAAGCTGTATGGATTAATTTATCGGGCAAAGATCTCAATTCATTTACTGAAGCAAGTGTTTTGCCTACATTAGAAATCAATCATTTAACTGAATTATTAACACTTTAACCCTATGATGAAAAAGAAAAATCAAGTTCTCGTCAGCCTTTCCATTGTGGCTTTATTGGGCGGTTGCTCAGAAGAGCAAGTTCAACGAGATGTTTATAACAGCCTTGAGGATTGTTTAGCCGATTGGCAAAAAATTGAATTATGTGAAGCTGACCAATCTAATGAAAATAGCAGTGGCACAACTGCACATGCTGGTTCTGGCTCCTCTCTCTCGGGCAATTTAAATACACGTCCAAGCAATAATAGCGAATGGTCAGAAGACAATCAGACCGTCAAACAAACCTTAAATCCAGATGGAGCAACTCATTCTGGCAACTCAAGCGGTTCAGAGGGAGCAAGCCACACGAGCTCTGCAACAGGAGAAGGACACGGTAGTATGGGCAGTGCGATTGCAGGTGCCGCAATGGGCTATATGATCGCGCGTACGATGGGCTCATTTTTAGGTCCAAGCTACAATCCAAGTAACCGTGCCGTTTCAACACCAACGGGTCAAGTTATCCAACCGCAAACTAATCGTTCTGTCGGTAAGCCTGTATTAGTGAAAGGCAATGCAGGCAGCACTTACAGCAAACCAGTTTCACGCGGTGGCTTTAAAAGCTCAAATTCAAGTAGTAGCCGTAGCTCAGGCGGTTAAATATGAAACGAATCACAGGCTTTCCTACTCGCCCCAATATGGTGCAACAATTATTAGATGTGGGCTTTGATTACTATAATCTGCCTTCCTCTGATGGCTCGCATTATTGGTCGGATAATGTGGCATATGAATTTACCCTAGCTGAAATCGATCGTATTGAAGACGCCACCAACGAATTGCACGCGATGTGTATGGATTTTGTTGCCGATGAAGTGAAACAAGGTGATTATGCCCATTATCGCTTCACCGATTTACAGAAAAATCTGATTGAACAAACATGGGCTAAAAAAACGTACCGCACTTATATGGCCGTTTTGATTTTTGGTTATGACGGCGAAAACCTCAAAATGTTTGAATACAATGCCGACACCCCTACTTCCTTGCTTGAAGCTGCTGTGGTGCAATGGCAATGGTTAGAACAAATTGAAGGCTTAGCACATCGTGATCAATTTAATTGGATTCACGAAGAATTGCTCAATCGCTTTCAGTTTATTCAACAGCAAACAGGACTAAACGATTTCCATTTTAGTGCCATGCAAGAAGCGGGCCGTGAAGATTGGGGCAATATCGATTACTTGGCGGATGTGGCTTACAACGCAGGTTGGCATATTCATCAGCTTGCCATTGAAGATGTGGGCTACGATAAAGACAGTCAGCAATTCCTCGATCTGAATAATCAACCTATTGATTGTTTATTTAAGCTCTATCCCGCTTGAATGGATGACTACGACAGAATATGCACCACACATGCTTAATTCATCCACCACTTTTATTGAACCTGCGTGGAAATTACTATTAAGCAATAAAGTGCTATTAGCGAAATTATGGCAAAAGCACCCAAATCACCCATTATTACTCCCTGCTTACTTTAGTAAACATGATATTACCGATCGCCAATCAATATGGGTGAAAAAACCGACGTTAGGCCGTGAGGGCGCCAATGTTTCTTACTATGAAAAACGTAATGGTCTAGAATTTGCCGCCAAAGGCAGTGAACATTCTGCCTTTTACGATCAGGCAGGCTACATCTATCAACAAAAATTTGAACTGCCAAATTTTGATGGTATGTACCCTATGATTGGTTCTTGGGTAGTGGGTGATGTGGCATGCGGCATCGGATTGAGAGAAGATTTTACCCCAGTTACCGGCAATGATAGCCACTTCATTCCGCATTACTTTGTGGAATAAAAACAACGCAAAAACTGACCGCACTTAACAGATAATAAGGAGATAAATATGTATCCATTTAGTTTTCAAAACCCTACTCGCATTGAATTTGGTCTCGATAAAGAAAAAGAGATGGGTAAATATATGCACGAATACGGTGCAAAAAAGGCCTTAATTATCTATGGCAGTGAGCGTGTCAAACAATCCGGCTTATTTGAAGATGTGGCGAAAAGCTTGCGTGAGCATGGCATTGAATACATTGAATGTGGTGGGGTAAAAAGCAACCCGACAATCAGCAAAGTCCGAGAAGCCGTTGCAATGGCAAAAGCCTTTGGTGCAGACAGTGTGTTGAGTATCGGTGGTGGCTCTTGCCTTGATAGTGCGAAAGCGATCGCGGCTGGTGCGTGCTATGAGGGTGATACTTGGGACTTCTTTAAAGGCACACCGGTGCAAAAAGCATTGATGATTTTTGATGTAATCACCCTTGCGGCAACAGGCAGTGAAATGAACTGGGGAGCCGTCATTACCAATGAAGAAACGCAGCAAAAATATTCAATTCACAGTAATCATTTATTCCCAAAAGTATCAGTCATTAATCCGAAATTGCAAGCGACCGTCAGTCGTGATTATTTAGTGTATTCTGCCGCGGATATTATTGCTCATTCTATTGAAGCCTATTTCACGGCAGAATATCGTCCTGAAATTATTGATTTCTTAGTAGAAAGCAATATTAAAACCGTTATCCGTACGACTGAAATCCTGCTCAATGATCCACAAGATCTCAATGCTCGTGGTGAATTTGCCTGGGCGGCTACACTTGCGTTGAACGGTTTAACGCATTTAGGTATCTCACCTTACGGTTTCCCAAATCATATGATTGAGCATTCCATGAGTGCGATTTCAGATGTGCCACATGGTGCTGGGCCTTTCCGTAATTATGCCTGCGTGGATGCAATGGTATCAATCTCAAAGACCTGCTCAATTCAAACGCTTTGCTAAAGAAATATTTGGCTTAGATAAGGCTGAAGATGGTATTCAAGCCTTAAAAGCTTGGTTTGATAAAATCGGCACACCAACTCGTCTTGAGCAACTTGGCATTGATGATAAAACCTTATCTGAAATTGTTGGAAATGCGGTTCAAACTGCGATTAAGGCGAAAATGGATAAGATTTACACCAAAGAAGCTATTGAAGCAATTTTCGCTTTAGCGAAGTAATCTCTCATAAAAAAGAGCGACCAAATTCACAAAACAATGGAATTTGACCGCTCTTTTTATATTCTCAATATTTCACTTTATTGAAAAGAACACAAAAATAACCGCACTTTCAGTTACCCAAAGTGCGGTTAATTTGAATTAAGTTTTAACGCTTAATTATAGTGAAGCTTGATCAACAGCCACACCAGCACCCATAGTTGTAGAGATGCTTACTTTCTTGATAAAGATACCTTTTTGCAGTAGTTGGTTTTGCTTTGTTTAAAGCAGCCAATAATGCTTGAAGGTTTTCTTTTTAATTGAACTTCAGAGAAGTTTGCTTTACCAATTGTTGTGTGGATGATACCGTTTTTTTATCGTTACGATAACGGATCTGACCAGATTTAGCATTTTTTTAACTGCTTCAGCAACGTTTGGTGTTACGGTACCAACTTTAGGGGTTTGGCATTAAACCACGTGGGCCTAATACTTGACCCTAATTGACCAACAACACGCATTGCATCAGGAGAAGCGATAACAACGTCAAAGTTCATTTCGCCTTTTTTGATTTGCTCTGCTAAATCTTCCATACCTACTAAATCAGCGCCAGCTTCTTTAGCTGCATCTGCGTTAGCACCTTGGGTGAACACAGCTACGCGTACTTCACGACCAGTACCGTGTGGTAATACAGTTGCACCACGAACGTTTTTGGTCTGATTTACGAGGATCGATACCTAAGTTTACTGCAACGTCAACACTTTCAACGAATTTAGCTGTTGCGAATTGTTTTAATAACGCGATTGCTTCGTTGATTTCGTATGCTTTAGTAGAATCTACGCCAGCTTTGATTGCTTTCATTTTTTTAGTCAATTTAGCCATCGTATTATTCCTCCACCACTAAGCCCATTGAGCGAGCAGTACCAGCAATTGATTTCATTTTTAGTTTCGATAGTCGCGCCAGTCATATCTGCTGCTTTAGTTTCAGCGATTTGACGAACTTGATCTAAAGTTACTTTACCCACTTTATCTTTGTTCGGTTTACCTGAACCAGATTTGATACCTGCAGCTTTTTTCAATAATACTGCTGCTGGTGGAGTTTTAGTAATGAAAGTGAATGAACGGTCTGCATATACAGTGATAACAACTGGAATTGGTAAACCTTTTTTTCTAAGCTCTCAGTACGAGCGTTGAATGCTTTACAGAATTCCATGATGTTCACACCTTGTTGACCTAATGCAGGACCAACTGGTGGTGATGGGTTTGCCATACCAGCTGCAACTTGCAACTTAACGTATGCTTGGACTTTTTTTGCCATTTTTTAGTTTCCTCTAAATGGGTGATAACGCCGAAATCGGCTCCCCTGTTAATGAAAGGCTGTATTTTTAATTAATCAGCCTCGAAATTTCAAGCAGAAAAAAACTACTCGAAAAAAAACAACCGCACTTTATTTTTTAAGTGCGGCCATTAAATTTCTTATTTTGGAAAAGGGAAATTAACGTGTTTTTTCCACTTGACCAAATTCAAGCTCAACTGGTGTTGCACGACCGAAGATAGATACAGACACTTTTAAGCGACCTTTTTCGTAATCCACTTCTTCAACCGTACCATTAAAGTCAGCAAATGGACCTTCTGTCACACGCACTTCTTCACCTGGTTGATATTCTTTACGATGACGTGGTTTTTCAGCACTTTGCTCTAAACGATTTAAAATTAAATCTGCTTCACGTTTAGAAATTGGCGCTGGCTTATCTGGTGTACCACCGATAAAGCCCATTACACGTGGTACGCTTTTCACTAAGTGCCATGTGTCATCATTCATTGCCATTTCAACTAATACATAGCCAGGGAAGAATTTACGTTCGCTTTTACGACGTTTACCTGCTACGTTTTCAACGACTTCTTCAGTCGGCACTAACACTTCACCAAACTGATCTTCCATTTGTTGTTGTTTGATATATTCACGCAATGTGATTGCAACACGACTCTCAAAGCCTGAGAATGCTTGCAATACATACCAACGTTTTTTGGATACGTTTTCAGTTTCGCTCATTTTAGAATCTCAAATCAGTTAAGAAGTTAATCAATGCAATGATAATTGAATCAATTGCCCAGAAGAATAAAGAGGTAAGCACGGTTACCCCAATAACGATTAAAGTTGTTTGACGTGTTTCTGCACGAGTTGGCCATACCACTTTACGACCTTCAACTTTTGCTTCGCTAAAGAATGTACGAGCTTTTGTACCTTGGTTGGTAATTGCAGCTAAACCAAAAGCAATTAATAAAGCGACAACTACGCCAACTACACGCACAGGTAAAGAGAAGGCGTCTTTAAAATAAACGTTACCAATCGCTGCAGCAGTAAAAAAATGCCACAGAAAGAATCCAAAAGAAGAGTGTTTAAGCCTTTTTGATTTTTCCTTCTACGACTTGTTCTTGGTCGTGTTTCTTTTTTTCTCAACAATTTCAGTTGCCATAAGTGAATCCGTATAAAATAAGGGATAAATAATTTTTAGATTAATTTCAGAACGTGCGATTGTAGCATTTTTCTTTCGGGATTGCCTATGAAAAAAATGTTAGAAAAAAACAACCGCACTTTCTATTAGTTTTTTTATATTCGAGCTTTTGGTGGTTTGTTATCAACGATGGTTTCTTCATCCACAATCACTTTTTGCAAGTTTTTCGATTGAAGGTAAATCATACATCGTATCTAACAATACAGCCTCAACGATTGAGCGTAAACCACGTGCACCGGTTTTTACGTTCAAGGGCTTTTTCGCCATCGCTTTTAATGCTTCTGGGGTGAATTCAAGTTCCACATCTTCTAAGCCAAATAATGCTTGATATTGTTTGGTCAGTGCATTTTTCGGTTGAGTAAGGATCTGAATCAACGCTTCTTCATCTAATTCGCTTAATGGTGCAATCATCGGAAGACGACCAATAAATTCTGGAATTAAACCGAATTTCATTAAATCATCCGGCTCAACTTGACGGAATAATTCAGAAAGATTTTCTTTGTCTTCTTCTTTCTCTACTTTTGCATCAAAACCAATTCCAGTATCCGTTTGTGTACGCTTACCGATAATTTTATCTAAGCCAGCAAATGCCCCACCACAAATAAAGAGGATTTTTGAGGTATCCACTTTCAACATTTCTTGTTGAGGGTGTTTACGTCCACCTTGTGGCGGTACAGATGCGATAGTGCCTTCAATTAATTTTCAATAAGGCTTGTTGCACACCTTCACCAGACACATCGCGAGTAATAGACGCACCTTCTGATTTACGGCTGATTTTTATCAATTTCATCAATATAGATAATGCCCTGCTCTGCTTTTTTTCCGTATCGTAATCGCAGTTTTGCAATAATTTTTTTGCAGAACATTTTTCCACGTCTTCGCCCACATAACCGGCTTCAGTTAACGTCGTCGCATCGGCCATAGCAAAAGGCACATTCAAACGACGCGCCAAGGTTTGTGCTAATAAGGTTTTACCGCTACCTGTTGGACCGATTAACAAGATGTTACTTTTTACCTAATTCCACATCATTGCTTTGGTGGTTCGTGCGTAAAGCGTTTATAGTGATTATAAACCGCCACTGACAAGACTTTTTTTCGCATAATCTTGCCCAATCACATAATCATCTAAGTGCGCACGAATTTCGTGCGGTGTCGGTAATTTTTTTCTTCAACTGCCAGTTCGCTAGGGTGTTTCGATTTCTCCACTGTCTTCCAACATACTGTGGCAAAGCTCGATACACTCGTTACAAATATAACCATCTGTACCCGCAATTAATTTACCTACTTCACTTTTTTCTCTTCCGCAGAAAGAACAGTGAAGATCGTTATCATTTGTTGTCATGTTAAATCCTTAACGTTTAATCAACACATCGTCCACTAAGCCGTAAGCTTTTGCTTCTTCTGCCGACATAAAGTTGTCACGATCGGTGTCTTTTTCGATACGCTCGATGCTTTGACCTGTATGGAAAGCAAGACGCTCGTTTAAGGTTTGTTTAATTTTTAAAATTTCTTGCGCGTGGATCTGAATATCTGATGCTTGTCCACGGAAACCACCTAACGGTTGGTGAATCATCACTCGTGCATTCGGTAATGCAGCTCGTTTTCCTGCTGCACCTCCTGCAAGTAAAAATGCGCCCATTGAGCAAGCTTGACCAATGCAAAGAGTACGCACATCCGGTTTAATAAATTGCATGGTATCGTAAATTGCCATACCCGCAGTCACTGAACCACCCGGTGAGTTAATATAAATATTGATATCTTTTTTTCGGATCTTCTGATTCTAAGAAAAAGTAGCTGTGCCACGATCAAATTTGCCATATGATCTTCTACTTCACCATTCAAGAAGATCACGCGCTCTTTTTAATAGGCGGGAATAAATGTCGTACGAACGTTCACCACGAGAGGTTTGTTCGACAACCATAGGAATTACACTCATTTTTGCCCCTAAATATGTGCTAAAAAAATCGGGCAATATTCTACCCGAAAAATCAGTAAAAAAACAAAAATGCGGTCGCTTTTCATTTGAAAAAAACGACCGCACTTTTTCGATGATATACCTGTGAATTTAATTCACGTTCTATCAATTATTATGCTTGTGGATTCATGATCTCATCAAATGAAGACGCTTTTTCAGTCACTTGAGCTTTAGCAAGAACGGCATCAACTGCTTGTTCTTCTAATACTACGTTGCGAATGTTGTTCATTAACTCTTCATTTTTGCTGTAATATTCAACCACTTCAGCTGGTTGTTCGTAAGCAGAAGCGATATCCGCGATCATTGCTTTCGCACGTTCTTCATCCGCTTTCAATTCGTTTGATTTGATCACTTCAGAGAATAATAAACCGACTTGAACACGACGTTTTGCATCAGCTTCAAATAATTCACGTGGTAATTGTGCAGCTTGTTGTGCATTGCCACCGAAACGTTGTGCTGCTTGGTTACGTAACACATTGATTTCTTCTTCTACTGCAGAAGCTGGAACATCAATTGGGTTTTGTTCGATTAAACCGTTGATCACTTGTTGTTTAACGCGAGAAACTAATGCGTTTTTTTCAATTCACGTTCCATGTTTTTACGGATTTCTGCACGTAAATCTGCCACAGTTTTGGTGTTTGGACCAAATTTAGCAACGAACTCATCTGTTAATTCTGGTAATTCCATTTCTTCTACTTTTTTCAAGGTGATCGCAAATTTTGCATCTTTACCTTTTAAGTTTTCAGAATGGTATTCCGCTGGGAAAGTCACATTGATATCGAATTGTTCGCCTGCTTTGTGGCCTACGATGCCCTCTTCAAAACCAGGAATCATACGACCTTGGCCCATGAATAGAACGAAATCAGTTGCTTTACCGCCTTCGAATTCTTCGCCATCTACTGAACCAACGAAGTCGATTGTTACACGAGAATCTGCTTTAGCTGCTGCTTTGCTTTCAGCCCAAGTCGCTTGTTGTTTACGTAATACATCGATCATTTTTATCGATATCAGCTTCAGTGATTTCAACAGTTGGTTTCTCAACTTTGATGTTTTTCTAAAGCCTTTTAATTCAACTTCTGGGTACACTTCGAAAGTTGCAGTGAATGATAAATCTTTACCAGGTTCGAACGTTTCGATAGCGAAAGTTGGACGACCTGCGATGTTGATTTTCTCAGCGATTACTGCATCAAAGAAATGACGTGGTAATAAATCGTTTAATACATCTTGACGGATTGATGCGCCAAAACGTTGTTCAATGATGTGAGCTGGCACGTGACCTTTACGGAAACCATCAACACGTACATTTTTTGCTGCACGTTTGAATTCTTCACGAGTTGCTTTTTCTACAGCTTCAGCTGGAACGGTGATCGTCACACGACGCTCTAAACCTTGAGTTGTTTCAATATTTAATGACATTTGTAACCTCAATTAATGTTGCACTCGGTAAAAACCACACCGAACACGTTATTGTTTGTAAAAATAAAAAACCGCCAAATTATAGCGAAAGAAAATCAAACAGTCGATAGAAACCGGAAAATTCAATAGAAAACCGGCTAAAATTGCACAATTTATCAACAATTTTTGATAAAGAAAAAAGTGCGGTCAAAAATAACCGCACTTTTTATCGAATTATAAACCTTTCGGTAAACGAATTTTTTGACCTGGGAAAATCTTATCCGCGTCTTTAATCACTTCTTTGTTCGCTTCAACGATAGCGGTATATTTCGCGCCATTTCCGTAAGCTTTCTCAGCGATTTTCCACAAGGTGTCACCTTTTTGGATTACATAGAATGTTTCATCACTGCCTAAGGTTTCACCGTTATTGATGCTTGCATCGCTCGTTACTGAGTGGATACCTTGAATGTTACCCGCCATTAATACTGCTTTTTTTCTAATGCTGCTGCAGTTGATGCCACACCTTGGATATTTGCTACACCATTTTCAACGGTAACAGATAAGTTTTTCCACGCCTGGATTGTCTTCTGCGATGTGTTGAGTCACTGCTTTAGACGCATCTTCTTCTTTAGAGAAAAACTTTCTTACCAATGTCACTGACAAAAATCAAATAAACCCATTTTAAAAGTTCCTTTTGTATGTTTGTTTAAGGGATTATTACGATACTGAAATTCCCTTAAGAAGTCTATAAATCAGAGTGTAAAGCTATGTAAATATTTCAAGAAAACTGATCTAAAATTGACCGCACTTTGATAGAATACGCCGATTTTTAATTTACTCACTCAAAAAGGACAAATTATGCGTTGGGAAGGTCGTAAAGAAAGCTCAAATATTGAAGATAGACGTGGCTCTGGCGGCGGTAACTTCGGTGGCGGAAAGAGGGCACTGGTGTTTTCGGTATTATTATCTTATTAGTTGGTGCTTATTATGGCGTGGATCTTTCAGGCTTAGTGGGCACGCCGGATTTTTCAGGACAAAGCTCTCAACGATTAGAAACCCAAGAAGAACAGCAGCTTGCGAGTCTTTCTAAAGTTGTATTAGCGGATACTGAAACCGTTTGGGGACAATATTTTAGACAAATGGGTAAAACCTATAGTGAGCCAACCATGGTACTTTACAATGGCGTAACCCCAACCGCTTGTGGTACTGGTCAATCTGCAATGGGCCCATTCTACTGCCCGAGCGATCGCAAAGTTTACCTTGATTTATCATTCTATAATGAAATGAAAAATAAACTGGGTGCAGCGGGTGATTCAGCCTTTGCTTATGTGATTGCACACGAAGTCGGTCACCATGTACAAAATATGCTTGGTATTCTGCCGCAAGTGAATCGCGCACAACAAAGCAGCGATCGTAAAACGGCAAATCAACTTTCTGTTCAATTAGAACTTCAAGCTGACTGTTTCGCTGGTGTTTGGGCGAGCCAAGCGGTGAAAAGTGGTTTATTTGAACGCGGTGATGAAGAAAAAAAGCGTTTAATGCAGCAGAAGCTGTGGGCGATGACCGTTTACAAAAACGCAGCCAAGGTTATGTAGTACCAGATAGTTTCACTCACGGTACATCTGCACAGCGTCTAGAATGGTTCAGAAAAGGCTTACAAAGTGCCAACCCTTCTGTATGTAATACCTTTAACCAATAAGATCTTTAAGGCTGATTCATATCAGCCTTTTTTTATTTCTGTTCATTTCAAACATAAAAAGAGCGGTCAATTTTGACCGCTCTTTTTCTTTCATGATTTTAAGCTTACGCGAACTGACGTACTTCGCCGTTACCCGCTACGTTTTCCACACAACGTGGACAAAGTGTAGGATGTTCAGGGATTCACGCCGATTTTTGTCAGAATAATGCCAGCAACGTGGACATTTTTCACCGTTAGAACGTGCTACGCTTACCGCAATTCCCTCTAGCTCACCCGCAGCCACATCCGCAGGTTTGTCTGCTAATGCTTTCACTTCTGCTTTTGAGGTAATTAACACGAAACGTAATTCATTGCCTAATTGCTCTAACAATGCACGATATTCATCGTTAGCATAAACCGTTACTTCAGCTTCTAAACCACCACCGATCACTTTGTCGTTACGGGCGATTTCTAATACACGGTTCACTTCAGAACGAACTTTAATGAGTTGTTGCCAGTAAGCATCATCTAATTTTTCATTCTCGCCTAAACCAAATAAGCCTTCGTAGAATTCTTCAGTAAAGACAAATTCAGCACGAGTCGTCGCCGTTTGTGGCAAGTAACCCCAAATTTCATCTGCCGTGAATGACAAGATTGGTGCCATCCAACGAACTAATGCTTCTGCAATGTGCCATAACGCTGTTTGGCAGCTACGACGCGCAAGGCTGTCTGCTTTGGTGGTATATTGACGGTCTTTGATAATATCAAGGTAGAATGAGCCCATTTCCACAGAACAGAAACGCATTAAACGTTGTACTACTGTGTGGAATTGATAGTTATCGTACGCCTCTTTAATTTCTTTTTGTGCATCTAACGCACAAGCTACCGCCCAACGATCCAAGCTAATCATGTCTTCCGGTTTAACTGCATCACGTTGCGGATCGAAACCATTTAAGTTAGCTAATAAGAAACGCGCAGTGTTACGAATACGACGATAGCTATCCGCGGCACGTTTTAAAATTTCATCAGAAACGGTCATTTCACCGGTATAGTCGGTAGAAGCCACCCATAAACGTAAAATGTCGCCACCAAATTTATCCATGACTTCTTGTGGGGTCACGATGTTACCGATAGATTTTGACATCTTACGGCCTTGACCATCCACGGTGAAACCATGGGTTAATACTTGTTTGTATGGTGCTTTGCTGTCTGTTGCGGTAGAAAGCATTAAAGAAGACATAAACCAACCACGGTGTTGGTCAGAACCTTCTAAATACATATCGATATCTTGACCGTTAAATTCTGGGACGATTCGCGACAACAGAAGAATAGGTTGATCCTGAGTCAAACCATACGTCAAGGGTATCAGGCACTTTGCGATAGGTTTCTGCGTCCGCACCTAATAATTCTTTTTTTCGTCTAAATCCCACCATGCTTGAATACCGGCTTTCTCTACACGTTTCGCCACTTCTTCAAGTAACTCTAAAGGTACGCGGATGAAGTTCTTCGGTTTCTTTGTGCACGAATAAGGTCATCGGCACGCCCCAAGTACGTTGACGGGAAATACACCAGTCAGGGGCGGTTTTCAACCATTTTTCTCGATACGTGCTTGACCCCAATCTGGAATCCAGCGAACTTGTTTGATCTCGCCTAATGCTTGTTGGCGTAAACCCTGTGTTTCCATGCCGATAAACCATTGCGGAGTCGCACGGAAAATAATCGGGGTTTTGTGACGCCAGCAGTGTGGGTAGCTGTGTTTGATTTTCTCAACTTTTAATAAGTTGCCCACTTCTTGTAATTTTTCAACAACCAATGGATTGGCTTCAAATACACCTTTGCCTGCAAAGAATTCAGTCGTTGAAATAAATTTACCGTCATTCGATACAAGACCCGCCATTGGTAAATTATATTTGTTTGTACCCACAATAAAGTCGTCTAAACCATGATCTGGTGCGGTATGTACTAAACCCTGTACCGCCATCAGTGGTCACGTGATCACCTAAAATTACTGGTACAGTGAAATCATAGAACGGATGGTTAAAGCGTACTAACTCAAGTGCTTGACCTTTTACTGAACCTAAAATTTCGACCTGTTCTACGCCCACGGCTTTCGCTACGGATTCAACTAATTCAGCGGCTAAAGATCACGCGCTCATCGCCAAGTTGTACTAAGTTGTATTCTAAGTCTGCATTTACCGCAATCGCACGGTTAGATGGCATTGTCCAAGGTGTGGTTGTCCAAATCACCGCAGATAATTTGCCATGGCCTTTGCCTACTGCGTTAAATTTCTCTTCAATTTCAACCGCACTTACTGCTGGGAAACGAACATAGATAGACGGAGAAACTTTGTCTTCGTATTCCACTTCTGCTTCTGCTAAAGAAGAACCACAATCCAAAACACCAGTGCACTGGTTTTGAACCTTTTGTATAAAGTGGCCGTTAGCAATCACTTTACCGAGTGTACGGATGATGTTTGCTTCGGTGTTGAAGTTCATCGTTAAATAAGGATTATCCCAATCGCCTAATACGCCTAAACGGATAAAATCTTTTTTCTGCCCTTCTACTTGTTCCGCTGCATATTCACGACATTTTTGACGGAATTCAGCTGCCGTAATTATCTCGTTTGGTTTGCCCACTAAACCTTCTACTTTTAATTCAATTGGCAAGCCATGACAGTCCCAACCTGGGATATAAGGCGAGTCAAAAACCTAATGCAGTTTTTGGATTTAACAATAATATCTTTCAGAATTTTTATTAACGGCGTGACCGATATGAATATTGCCGTTCGCATACGGAGGGCCATCATGCAAAAATAAAGGATTTTTTTACCTTTTAGTCGCTTGGCGGATTTTTTTGATACAACTGGTTGTCATACCAATTTTTTTAACATTACAGGTTCGCGTTTGGCTAAATCGCCACGCATAGGGAAACCTGTTTCAGGTAAATTTAACGTGTTTTTTTGTAATCAACTGTCATGTTATTTTTCCAATTTTATATTTCAATATAATTCTATTTTTGCAAAAAAATGCTTTTCGCTGTTTTTACGTCTTGTTCAATTTGAGCTTTCAACGCTTCAAAAAGACGGAAACTTTATCTCATCTCGAATCTTCTGGCAGAATTCCACTTCGACCATTTGTCCCATAAATATTCTGAGAAAAAAATCAAATAAATGGACTTCTAATAATTGTATCGTACCGTTAATAGTTGGGCGTTTTTCCCATGTTTGCAACGCCGTTAAAAAAATCTCGCCCTGATTTTAACCGCACTTTCACCGCATAAACCCCTTTTACTGGGTTCACTTGGCGATGTAAGCGAACATTCGCGGTAGGAAAACCAATGGTTCGCCCTAATTTATTGCCGTGTATAACTCGACCCAAAATACGATAAGGCTTACCGAGTAAATTTTGCCGCATGCTGTAAATCATCTTTAGCCAACGCTTCACGAATAGCGGTGCTACTGATACGTAACTCATCTAAACAGAAGGTGCGACTGTCTTCTACTTCAAAACCAAACTGCTTTTCCGGCTTGTTGCAACATCGCAAAATTGCCTAAACGTTTCGCACCAAATTTGAAATCATCACCAATACTGAGAAACTTCACATTTAATTTTCGTACAAGCCAATCTTCAATAAATTGTTCTGCCGGAAGATCAGCAAAAGTGCGGTCAAATTTCGCGACGATGACCACATCCACACCCGCCTGAGCCAAATAATGCAATTTATCTCTTAAACGCATTAAACGCGCAGGGGCTTTGTCGCCCATAAAATATTCGCGCGGTTGTGGTTCGAAAAAGCATCACCGCCATGGGTAAATTCAGCGCATTCGCTTTCTGACGAAGATGACGCAAAAATCGCCTGATGCCCCAAATGCACCCCATCAAAATTGCCAATGGTTAATGCGCACCCTGACAAATATGGCTGTGAATTATGAAGCCCACGAATTAATTGCATTACATCTTATCCCAAAAAAACAAAAAATAATCGGTGCATTATAGCGGTAACTTAATGTTTTGTCAGTAAATGGTGTTTACGAACACCCAAGAGCACCAATACGCCTAAATAAACGACCGCAGCCAGTCCAATTAACCAAACCAACCAATAGATACGCATTAAAAATGTCATGGCTGCCCATTCTTGAATCGACGGGCAGTTATACCAAACCAAACCGCCCATGGCTAAGGCTGCACCTAAAAACTTTCAGAAAAAAAGACCGCACTTTTTACGTGAAAAAAATGGTATACATCCTCTTTAGCTAAACCACGATAAAAGCAAATAAGCATTTAAGGTTGCTGACATGGCAGAAGCAATCGCTAAACCCCACATAACTAAAATGGAATCGCCAATACGTTAAAGCCCATATTGCTCACCATGGCGATGATCCCGATTTTCACGGGCGTTTTGGTGTCTTGACGTGCGTAATAGCCATTAGCCAAGATCTTAATCAGCATAAAGCTAAGTAAACCCGCATTGAATGCCCATAAAGAATAAGAGGCTGCATGCACATCTGTTAAGGTAAAACTGCCACGCATAAACAATACCAGTAACATTGGTTGGGCTAACACGGCAATACCAATCGCGGCAGGCACGCCGAGTAATAAAAATCATTCGTACGCCCCAGTCCATGGTGTTGCGAAAATCAACCGCACTTTGGGAAGAATTGTCTTCTCGATTCACATGATGGCGAGCAAGTGTCGGTAAAATCACAGTGGAAATCGCGATACCAAATAGACCAAGTGGAAACTCTAATAGACGATCAGAATAATAAAGCCAACTAATAGATCCCGTCATTAAGAAACTGGCAATGACCGTATCAAGCAGCAAGTTGATTTGACTTACGGAAACCCCGAACAAGGCAGGAATCATCAATCGACGGATTTTCGCTACCCCTTCATCATGCCATGCCCATTTTGGTTTTACGAGCAAGCCGGCTTTTTTCAAGAAAGGGATTTGGAATAAAAATTGTAATAAACCACCTAAGAAGATCCCGATAGCAAGGGCAAGATCGGGATTGTCTAATCTTGGCGCGAGGAAAAGTGCAGTTGCAATCATGGCGATATTTGAGTAAAACAGGCGAAAACGACATCACGCCAAATTTGCCTATCGTATTTAAAATCGCGCCTGAAAGTGCCACAAAGGTGACAAACCATAAATAAGGAAAAGTAATTTTTAAGAGTAAAGACGCTTGTTCAAATTTGTGTGCATCGGGCCCGTCATTTAGCCAATCGGTAAACCACCCCATCCCGAAGATCGCCGCCACAACAGGTGAACCTACCATAGCAAGTAAAGTGACAATACTGACTAAACCGCCTAGCGTACCCGACACTTTCCCGATAAATTCTCGCGTTTTAGAAAAGATCGCCCGATTTTTTTGATATTCGGCTAATACAGGGACGAAAAGCCTGAGAAAAATGCCCTTCCGCAAATAAACGACGTAAAAAAAGTTTGGGATACGGTTAGCGAATAGAAACACGTCTGCCGCCGCACCTGCACCGATTAAATGGGCAATCACCACATCGCGGACTAAACCTAACACACGGGACACTAATGTCATCCCACTCACGATAATGCCGGATTTTAAAAGTCGTTTACTCAAAAATAGGGGTCTCTTCAAAAAAATTTTGCCTTAATTGTATAGAATTTTTTTGTTTTTTTACGCTATATTCCAACGAAAAAACTGATAAAATCCTGCCCACATCGTTTGTGTGAGCCAATAGAAAGCGCTTTTTTTAAATAACGATGCTTACTTTCGGTTGTGTCTCACCGAAATCAACACAAATTATTCATTGACAAAAGTATAAAAAATCGGCATATTCTACGCCCTTATTTTGTCATAATCATCTAACAGAAATTTTAGGAGTTTGACCTTGGCTAATATCAAGTCAGCAAAAAAACGCGCGGTTCAATCTGAAAAAAACGCCGCCAACACAACGCAAAGCCAACGCTCTATGATGCGTACTTACATCAAAAAAGTATATGCTCAAGTAGCAGCAGGTGAAAAAGCAGCAGCTGAAGCAGCATTCGTTGAAATGCAAAAAGTTGTTGACCGTATGGCTTCTAAAGGCTTAATCCACGCTAACAAAGCAGCAAACCACAAAGCTAAATTAGCTGCTCAAATCAAAAAAATTAGCGTAATTAAAGCACTAAAACAGCTTAAAAAAATAAAAACCGCACTTTGGTGCGGTTTTTTTGTTTAGCCGTAAACCGTCCTGCCACAAACGTCTGATAACAAGCTTGCATTCCCCCTTTAACCTGTAAACTACCCCACAACTTAAAAAAATTAATCATAAAATAAACAATAAATGACCAAAAAAATCTTTTTAAAAAAAGCAGATCCGAAATTATCAAAAAGAATTAGCCAAATATGGTAATCCGATCCCAAGCAGAGACTACATTCTGCAAATTATCCGTGAAAATAATGCCCCGATGAGTCGGGAAGAAATTCTGACCGCACTTTCAATTAAAAGTGACGAACAACAAGAAGCCATGCGCCGCCGCTTACGCGCCATGGAGAAATGATGGACAATTAGTTTTTCACTAAACGTAAACGCTATGCCTTGCCTGAAAAAAATTGGATTTATTCAAAGGCATGGTCATCGGCCATCGCGAAGGCTATGGCTTTTTACAAGTCGAAGGCAAAAAAGAGGATCTCTTTATTCCTAATCACCAAATGCAACGTGTAATGCATGGTGATTTTGTATTAGCACAACCTGCAGGCTTGGATCGACGTGGTCGTCGTGAAGTCCGTATTGTTCGCGTACTTGAAAGTCGTAAAAAACAAATTGTCGGCCGTTTCTTCTTAGAAAATGGTTTTAGCTATGTGGTGCCTGATGACAGTCGTATCGGACGAGATATCTTAGTCCCTAATGAACACCGCAATGGTGCCCGAATGGGGCAAGTTGTCGTGGTTGAATTGCAAGAACGATCTGCCTCCTTTACTCAACCAGTTGGCATCATTACCGAAATTCTGGGTGACAATATGGCAAAAGGGATGGAAGTGGAGATCGCCCTTCGTAATCATGACATTCCTCACCAATTCCCAAGTGCGGTCGAAAAATACGTGAAAAAATTCACGGAAGAAGTGCCTGAAGAAGCAAAAAAAGGCCGTGTGGATTTACGCAATCTGCCACTGGTTACCATTGATGGCGAAGATGCACGCGATTTTGATGATGCCGTATATTGCGAAAAAAGCGGTAAAGGCTGGAAACTTTGGGTGGCAATTGCCGATGTCAGCTATTATGTGCGTTTACGTTCTGCACTAGACACTGAAGCCTATAACCGAGGTAACTCCGTTTTACTTCCCAAATCGTGTTGTGCCAATGCTGCCGGAGATTTTTATCCAAACGGATTGTGTTCACTGAATCCACAAGTTGATCGCTTGTGTATGGTGTGTGAAATGCACATTTCTGCCAAAAGGTAAACTCACCGATTATCGTTTTTTTATGAAGCGGTAATGAATTCTCATGCACGTTTAACCTATACGAAAGTCGCGGCAATTTTAGACGGCGATGATGAGCTCCGCACGCGTTATCAAGGGCTAGTACCACATTTAGAAGAATTGCATCATCTCTATCAAGCGTTACTCAATGCCCGTAAACAACGTGGTGCCATCGATTTTGAAACCATTGAAACCAAATTTATTTTCAATGCCATGGGGCGAATTGATCGCATTGAACCCTGTTGTGCGAAATGATGCTCACAAAATCATTGAAGAATGCATGATTCTTGCGAAATATTGCGGCGGCAAACTTTATGGAAAAAAACATAAAGAGCCTGCACTCTATCGTATTCATGCCACACCGAGCGAAGAAAAACTGACGTCTTTCCGTGCATTCTTAAGTGAATGTGGTTTAAGCCTTGAAGGCGGCATGAAACCGACCACAAAAGATTATGCGAAATTGTTAGAGCAAGTGAAAGATCGTCCGGATCACGAGCTTATTCAAACCATGTTGCTCCGTTCATTAAGCCAAGCGGTTTATCATGCGGATAATATCGGCCACTTTGGTTTGGCGTTAGAAGAATATGCACACTTCACTTCCCCGATTCGTCGTTATCCGGATTTAACCCTACATCGTGGGATTAAGTATTTGTTAGCGAAAGAAAAAGGCGCCAAAACGTAAAACGACGGATACTGGCGGCTATCACTATTCCTTTGATGAAATGGATTTATTAGGCGATCACTGCTCGATGACAGAACGCCGTGCCGATGATGCCACTCGCGAAGTAGCAGATTGGCTGAAATGTGAATATATGCAAGATCACGTGGGTGCTGAATTTAGCGGAGTGATCTCATCTGTAACGGGCTTTGGCTTATTCGTGCGTTTAGATGATTTATTCATTGATGGCTTAGTCCATATTTCTACTTTAGATAACGACTACTATCAATTTGATGCGGCAAAACAACGTTTAATCGGTGAAAATAGTGGTATGATTTATCGCCTTGGCGATAAAGTCAAAATTCGCGTGGTCGCCGTTCATTTAGAACAAAAAAATGGTAGATTTTCAGTTTAGTCGAAAGTGCCAGAAAACCACGTCGTGTGGGAAAAAAACGGCGAAAACAAAAAAAGCGAAAAAAAGTCTTTAAGGAACTGCCACCTAAAGCGTCAAAAAAACGTAAAAAGTGCGGTCAAAAATAAAGATGTTTCGAAGAAACCAACGAGAAAAACGGAAAGAAAATAATAAATAAGAGAACTCTATGTCAGAAAAATATCTATGGTATCCATGCTGTAAACAGCATTTTAGCAAATAGCCCTGAGCGTTTAATTGAAGTATTTTTGTGCTGAAAGGCCGTGAAGATAAACGCCTACAACCCTTACTCAATGAGCTCTATGCTTTTAGGGCATTGCGGTGCAATTTGTAAACCGTCAAACATTAGATAAAAAAATCCAACGGTGAAGTGCATCAAGGTGTGATTGCGCGTGTGCAAGAAGCGAAAGAGCTGAATGAACATGATCTGGATGAACTTCTTACTCGTAAACAAAAATCCACTTTTATTGGTGCTTGATGGTGTGACAGATCCCCATAACCTGGGGGCCTGTTTACGTACTGCGGATGCTGCCGGTGTGAGTGCTGTTATTGTACCAAAAGATAAATCCGCTCAACTCACTTCTATCGCACGTAAAGTGGCTTGCGGTGCTGCAGAGACTGTGCCATTAATTCGCGTAACTAATTTAGCGCGTACTTTGCGAGATCTACAACAAAATCATAATATTTGGGTAGTAGGTACGGCTGGCGAAGCAACAGAAACCATTTATCAAAGTAAACTCACGGGTTCTCTTGCCTTAGTGATGGGGGCCGAAGGTGAAGGCATGCGTCGTCTTACTCGTGAACATTGTGATCAACTCATTAGTATTCCAATGGCGGGCTCAGTTTCATCCCTGAATGTTTCTGTTGCGACTGGCGTATGTTTATTTGAAATTGTGAGACAACGTCTTGCCGCCTAAAAACGCGTGAAAAAACGACCGCACTTGATATAAAAAAATGCCGACAAATCATTGTCGGCATTTTTGTTATTTTGAAATGGTTTTCCCAAATATCATAGAAAGCACTAAAGTACATAATGCGGGTACAAGCCACGCAAGCCCTTGTGAATAGAGCGGGAAATGAGTCATGATTTGATGTAAGCCCTTCCGGCAACATATCCAAGTTTTTTTCAAAGCTATCAATCAAACTAAAAACAAACTGTCACAAAAAAATAGTGGTGTAATAGCTCAATCGAATAGAAGGCAATTTATTACGCACAAGCTGTAAAACCACCAACATAATCGCCATCGGATAAATCAAGAATAATGCTGGAATCGTGACACGGAGTAATTTTTGTTAGTCCATACTGTGAAATGATTGTCGTCATTGCAGTGAAGAAAACAATCCAGAAATGGATAAGAAAAAAACGTGTCGAAAAACTTAGAGAAATAATCACCACAAGCACTGGTTACGCCCACTAATGTGGTTAAAGCTTGCTAAAGTAATAATCCCCGCCATAATCCACGTTCCCGCAGAGCCAAATAAACTGTTCACATAACGAGAGAAGATTTGTCCACCATTTGTTGCACCTTGCGCCACCGCATCAGAAGTCGCCCCTAAGTAGAATAAAGGCAAAAATATAGACAAGCTAATAAAAATAACAGATACAAAACCCGCTGAAATCGTATATTGAACAATCTTTTGTGGATTCGTCACATTTTTTTTGCAGACCAATGCACGTGCAACAATGCCACCAAATGCAATCGCAGCCAGTAAATCCATGGTTTGATAACCACTAATTAAGCCTGTGGTTAATGCTGAATTCTCTGCATAAGCCTGCGAAGGGGCAACAATATCAGAAAGTGGTGAAACAAAAAAACCGTAATACCCAACAACGACCAATAATACCAACAATGCCGGCGTCATCACTTCACCCACCGTTGAAATAATGGTACTTGGGCGAATCATGAATCCCATCGCGATAATATTAAAAGATCACAGAGAAAAATAAGACGTGTCGTCGCACTATCTTCAAACGAGCCCCAATGGTAACCATGCCATTTCATAAGCGACATTGGTAATTCGAGGCATGGCAAAGGTTGAACCAATGACTAAATAAAGAATGGTTAAAAAAAGGCTACGCCTGCCCACTTAGGGTAAATCCTTGGTTAGCTCTTCACCGCGTCCTAACACAGACACAACAACTAAGGTAATAAACGGCATTAGTACGCCCTGTTATCACAAATCCCATAGCGAAGCTGTTGCCCAATGGTTACCTGCGGTGTAACCTTCCATCGGAGGAAAAAAATAATATTTCCTGCGCCCAAAAAAACAAGGGCAAAAACCATCATACCTAATACGATGATATCTTTTTTTGAAAAACATAGGTAGTCTCGACAAATAAAATAAATTTGCCGAATTTTTACTACTAAATTGCCCTTTTAACTCCAAAACGTAGAAAATGAAAAATATGGATGAAATCATAATTTTAATCAAATAAATTGCCCCGACTAAATCCATATTATCCACTGACGGTATTCTCCAAAAATTAGTAAATTTTGATGATAGTATCCAAAGCTTTTGTTATTTTTTTTATTATATTTTTTTAGGAGAGAATGAATGAATAAACTGAGTTTGACTCAACAAATTCAGCGTTTTTTTCAAAATTAGAATCAGCTGGCGGAATTTTATTACTTTTCTCAGCTGTAGTCGCAATGCTATTAGCCAACTCACCGCTTAATCAAACCTATAATGACTTTTTAAATTTACCAGTCAGCATTCAAGTAGGATCTTTTTCCATTGATAAAACCTTAATCCATTGGATTAACGATGGTTTTATGGCGGTATTCTTTGTTTTAGTGGGAATGGAAGTCAAAAAAGAATTATTTGAAGGCTCCCTTTCAAGCTATCAACAAGCGATTTTCCCCGCTATTGCAGCGGTGGGGGGAATGATTATTCCTGCATTAGTTTATGTATTTATCACCCAACACGATCCCGCTTTAGCCGACGGCTGGGCTATTCCAATGGCAACAGACATTGCCTTTGCACTTGGAATCATGGCGTTATTAAGTAAACAAGTGCCACTCCCACTAAAAATCTTCTTACTTGCTTTAGCCATTATTGATGACTTAGGCGCCATTGTCGTTATTGCACTGTTTTTCTCACACGGATTAAGTGTACAAGCACTCATTTTTGCTGCAGTTGCTATTGTTGTACTTATCGCATTAAATCGCTTTAAAGTGACCGCACTTTGCGCCTATATGGTGGTGGGAACAATCTTATGGGCTTCGGTATTAAAATCAGGCGTGCATGCTACCCTTGCAGGCGTTATCATCGGATTTTGTATTCCATTAAAAGGTAAAAATGGCGAAACACCGTTACATGACTTTGAGCACATTCTTGCGCCGTGGTCATCCTTTGTTATCCTGCCATTATTTGCATTTGCCAATGCGGGGGTAAGCTTTGATGGCATTGATCTCAGCATGCTGACATCACCATTATTGCTCGCGATTTCTCTTGGCTTAATTATCGGAAAAACCACTCGGCGTATTTGGTTTCAGTTATCTTTCCGTTAAACTTTGGCATTGCAAAACTACCACAAGGCATCAACTTCAAACAAATTTTTGCCGTAGCAATTTTGTGTGGTATCGGCTTCACCATGTCGATGTTCTTAGCAAGCCTAGCCTTCAACGCCGATGCTGGTGAAAGCATTAACTCCCTTTCTCGCTTAGGGATCTTATTAGGCTCCACTGTTTCTGCGATTGTGGGGTATATGGCGTTGAAAGTGACTACTGCTAAAAATAAAGGGTAATCAAAACGATGGAAAAACTAACCTGTTAGGTTATTTATGTTTCTGAAAAAAACGGAAAGACTAAGCCATTTTTTTACAATATGGTTCTGACTATCAAATTTTTTTCCTATTTCTGAAGCAAGTAAAAAAACAGGTTAGTCTACCCGGTAATTTATCAGCTTATTTAATTTATTGAATTAATCATGGCAAATCTCATTCAAAAACTAATAGCTCCATGATTACTGCATAGGGAAGCATAACTAAACCAGTCTTAAATTATCAAAAAAACCCAACGAATACGCTTACCTTCAACATCTAGCTCTTTTAGTACAAAAATTGGATTTCCTCATTTGATACTAAATCAACATAATAAAGTGATTGTAATTCAGGAGAAAACTTATCTCCATTCTCACGAATAAAAATATGTTGAAAGACATGCTCCAAAAACCAATTATTTTTTTCACAGAAAAATACTAATCTTACAGAATGATTGTGTGTATTCTTTAGTGTAAATGAGCTATCTCCAGCCACAGAAATCATTAAACAACCCGGTTTATAAACGTCATTAGATTGAGATATAATACTTGAAAAAAATGTCCTCCATTTGCATTTGCTTGAGTTAATTCTAATGTGAGATTTTCGTTAGCTGGAGGATAACACGTTAAAGAAGACTTAATTATATTAAACGTCTTATTTTCTCTCAGGTTAAATTTCTTTCCTTCCTGATGATAATAACTTTCAAATACATAAGGATAAGCTAACATCTTATCATTACGATGATTTCTTGTTATATGTATCCCTTGAACGGTTTCCCCTTTAACCAAAGGGATAAGATTACCCTCATCATGTTTTAATTCGATTCCCCAAACAGGCGGGCAATTATATTTTTTTGATGGATAAAAGCTTACTTTTTCAGAATCCAGTGCATATAAATTGAATAAAGTAGTATCAACACCATAAATAGGTTTTTAGATAATTTTTTTGATATTCAGTTGTTCTTTAATATACTGTTTATATAGCAACCAAGCTTCCGTACTCCCTAATATTAATCCTACTTGCCATACATATCCATTTTTTTCGAAACCACAGCATCTATCTTGGCACTAACTATTTTTTTAATTCAGATTCAACACAATTATCTAAAAAAAGGTACAACGCCACGCATCATAAGTTGCATAAAGATTCTTTTCATTTTTTTAATCTGTTCAAATATATCTAGATGATGAGAAGGAAACCAAATATCACAGTCGTATACTGCAATTTGATCATAGCTATAACTCTGCGCAATATCCGCTGCAGAAATATGTCTATCTAATAACAACTCTTTACAACCATAACTAAGCTTAAAAAAATTTTTAATATCATGCTCTTTTTAAACATATTTTCTTAACTTCTGATAAACCATAATCAATGATACCTATATCACCTGTATAATTAGTTCTTCGCAAACTGAGAACAAAAAGGAATTAGATTTTCAAACCATATTTTATTATTATCATCCAGAGCAGTTAAAATCAGTCTTTTCATTTTACACACCTTATTTCTATATATGATAAAAAAAGTGCGATTAAATAACCGCACTTATATACTACTCTTCAAATAAACGCTGAATTTCACGCTCGTAAATAGCAATATTGATAGGATTACTTGGTAATAAAGTCTCTAAAAAACGCATTTGCACGTTTTTTTGATACGCTTCATGATGCTTATCATGATTATCAATCACATTTAATAAAAACATCAGCACCATGAAATGCATCAAAACCTTCATAATAATATCCAACACCTTTAGGTAATAGCGTTGAATTATGTACAAATGGATAACCACCATATAATGCATCATTATAAGCATAATTAAGGCCATTTTCCCATTGATGAGCAAGCACTATATCCGTGTAACGAGACAAGAAATCTGGCATTTGATATCGCCCTTCTACAGTCAAAAATTCCATCTTTCAACACCTTCGTCCTTCCAATAAAATTAAACATAATAGGATGATCTTTTTTTATGATAAACATTTGTTATATAGACATGTCCAATTTTATCAGGCGCTTGTCGATAGGCTTGTTCTGCAATTAAAATAGGGGTGAAACAATTTTTAAAAAAATAAAAAAATATTTGGCTCGAAGTTAGCAATTCGCCATTTTTTTACGATCTTTATTCGGCTTATAGCCAAATTCAATTCCGTGCTTTTTCTTTTAACCTTTTAATTACAATATCACAAAAATGTAGGTGCCCAAATTGCTGGGACAACATGTGCATCACACTCAAACATAATAGAAAAAGTAAGATCGACAAGTATTTTTCATTTTGTGGAATTAGCCAGATACTATCAAACTTACTTCCATTAAATACACGACCAGCAGGCTGATTAAAAAAATGAAGTTTTCAATATCCATGATGTAATCTGGCCCCATTTTATAACAAACAACTTTACCTCCATGTTCATGCATTTTATTACTAAGCGCAGGTTCAATACTAAGTGTCCCTTCAATTAACACATCCAATTCATCAATCACATCATTAATATAAGCAAACTTTTAAGTCTAGATCATTCAACATAAACCCATCTGGAGGCGTTGTTCTTTTCTCTGGCCCCCAAGATACTAAAAACCACATCATCCACAATGTCGGAATGTTGAAACAAATGATAAAGATGAATTACATTTTGATTTGCGCCATTTGCCCAAATATCTGTGACTTTTGCTTCTAAATTAAAAAGTAATCCCAATTTTATATTTACGCATACTCTCTTTCCTCTTCTATTATTTAAATTATCTAAAAAGTGCGGTCAAAAAAATAAAAACTGTTTTTTTTAAATAACTTAAATAATAAAAAAATCACTCGAATATTCCTACCCGAGTGATTTTATCTAGTTTAGTCGATTATTACCATTGATAACCCTACACCGGCACCAACATTATAATCACCTTGTGTAGTTGCGGCACCACTCACTTTAAAGATAACTTTATTGTTATCACTCGCACGTGAGTAACCTACGGCAACAGCACTTTCACCTTTGTAGTTACCTACTCCAAGGCCAACCATTGAACCACCTGGTTTAGTCACTTGTGGAATATTCGCTGCAGCTGTTGCTCCTGCGATACCACCACGAAGTTTCTTATCAGTTTTCTTCAATTCGCTACGAACCGCACCAACAGAACGATCAACATATTGTTTATTCGTCGCATCAGTAGCGCGAACTGGATCTGCTACATTCGTGATTCGGCGTTCATTACCAACTGAACCAACTGAAACAGTATTTGCTTCATTTGCTACAGAGCCTTGACCTAATGCCACAGAGTTAGCTGCTGTCGCCTTCGCACCTTGACCTACTGCTGTTGAGTTTTTACCTGAAGCTTGTGAGTTATTGCCTAACGCAGTGCCATTCTCGCCACTTGCATTTGCACCATAGCCAACAGCTGTTGCATCTTTACCTTTCGCTTTCGCACTATCACGTTTGCTAGTGTTATCTGCTGCAAATGCTGTTTTGCCATCTTTACTGATCAAACCAGAATCTTCAATACGTTTCGCAGAACTTTCTGCTGCAGTTGCAGAAGATGCAGCTGCTGTCGCTGAAGAACCTGCCGCCGAAGCTGACGTGCTTGCTGCCGTTGCTGAGCTATCTGCTGCTGATGCAGAAGTTGATGCTGCAGTTGCAGAAGAATCCGCCGCTGATGCAGAAGTTGATGCTGCAGTTGCAGAAGAATCCGCCGCTGACGCAGAGGTGCTTGCTGCAGTTGCTGAACTATCCGCTGCTGAAGCTGAAGTTGATGCTGCAGTTGCAGATGAACCTGCTGCAGACGCTGAAGTGCTTGCTGCTGTCGCTGAACTGTCTGCTGCTGATGCAGAAGTGCTTGCTGCGGTTGCTGAGCTATCTGCTGCTGAGGCAGAAGTTGATGCTGCAGTTGCTGAACTGTCTGCTGCTGATGCAGAAGTTGAAGCCGCTGTTGCAGAAGTTGACGCTGCTGTCGCTGAGCTGTCTGCTGCTGAGGCAGAAGTGCTTGCTGCGGTCGCTGAACTATCCGCTGCTGAAGCTGATGTGCTTGCTGCGGTTGCAGAAGAACCTGCTGCTGAAGCTGATGTGCTTGCTGCAGTCGCTGAACTGTCTGCTGCTGAAGCTGAAGTTGATGCTGCAGTTGCAGAAGTTGACGCTGCAGTTGCTGAACTATCCGCTGCTGACGCAGAAGTGCTTGCTGCTGTTGCAGATGAACCTGCAGCTGAGGCAGAAGTCGACGCTGCTGTCGCTGAAGTGCTTGCTGCTGAAGCTGATGTGCTTGCTGCAGTTGCAGAGCTGTCTGCTGCTGATGCAGAAGTTGATGCCGCTGTTGCAGAAGAATCCGCTGCTGAGGCTGAGGTACTTGCCGCTGTCGCAGAAGAATCCGCCGCTGATGCAGAAGTTGAAGCTGCACTTGCTGAGCTATCCGCTGCTGAGGCAGAAGTACTTGCTGCGGTCGCTGAGCTATCTGCTGCTGAGGCAGAAGTTGATGCTGCGGTCGCTGAGCTACCTGCTGCTGACGCAGATGTTGACGCCGCTGTTGCAGAGCTGTCTGCTGCTGATGCAGAAGTTGACGCTGCTGAAGCTGATGTGCTTGCCGCTGTTGCAGATGAACCTGCCGCTGATGCAGAAGTGCTTGCTGCCGTTGCAGATGAGCCTGCTGCTGACGCTGAAGTACTTGCCGCTGTTGCTGAGCTACCTGCCGCTGAAGCAGAAGTTGATGCCGCTGTTGCAGATGAGCCTGCTGCAGTCGCTGAGCTATCCGCTGCTGAGGCAGAAGTGCTTGCTGCCGTTGCAGATGAACCTGCTGCTGATGCAGAAGTGCTTGCTGCTGTTGCAGATGAACCTGCCGCTGATGCAGAAGTGCTTGCTGCAGTTGCAGATGAGCCTGCTGCTGAAGCTGAAGTACTTGCCGCTGTTGCTGAAGAGCCTGCTGCTGAAGCTGAAGTACTTGCCGCTGTTGCAGATGAACCCTGCCGCTGATGCTGAAGTGCTTGCTGCGGTCGCTGAACTATCCGCTGCTGAAGCTGAAGTTGATGCTGCGGTTGCAGAAGAATCCGCCGCTGAAGCTGAAGTGGATGCCGCTGTTGCTGAGCTATCCGCCGCTGAGGCAGAAGTTGACGCTGCTGTCGCTGAGCTGTCTGCTGCTGAGGCAGAAGTTGACGCTGCGGTTGCTGAGCTATCTGCTGCTGAGGCAGAAGTTGATGCTGCAGTTGCTGAGCTACCCGCTGCTGAAGCTGAAGTGCTTGCTGCAGTTGCTGAGCTGTCTGCTGCTGAGGCAGAAGTTGACGCTGCGGTTGCTGAGCTACCTGCCGCTGAAGCAGAAGTTGATGCCGCTGTTGCAGATGAGCCTGCTGCAGTCGCTGAGCTATCCGCTGCTGAGGCAGAAGTGCTTGCTGCCGTTGCAGATGAACCTGCCGCTGAAGCTGATGTGCTTGCTGCAGTCGCAGATGAACCTGCCGCTGAAGCTGAAGTACTTGCTGCTGTTGCTGAAGAGCCTGCCGCTGAGGCTGAAGTACTTGCTGCTGTTGCAGATGAACCCGCCGCTGAGGCTGATGTGCTTGCTGCCGTTGCAGATGAGCCTGCTGCTGAGGCTGATGTGCTTGCTGCAGTTGCTGATGAGCCTGCTGCTGACGCTGAAGTGCTTGCCGCTGTTGCAGATGAGCCTGCCGCTGAGGCTGAAGTACTGCTGCTGTTGCAGATGAACCCGCCGCTGAGGCTGATGTGCTTGCTGCAGTCGCTGAGCTACCTGCTGCTGAAGCTGAAGTGCTTGCTGCAGTCGCAGATGAACCTGCTGCTGACGCTGAAGTGCTTGCTGCAGTTGCAGATGAACCCTGCCGCTGATGCAGAAGTTGACGCTGCAGTTGCTGAACTATCCGCTGCTGAAGCTGATGTGCTTGCCGCTGTTGCTGAGCTACCTGCTGCTGAAGCTGATGTGGATGCCGCTGTTGCTGAGCTATCTGCTGCTGAAGCAGAAGTTGACGCTGCTGTCGCTGAGCTGTCTGCTGCTGAGGCAGAAGTGCTTGCTGCAGTCGCAGATGAACTTGCTGCTGAGGCAGAAGTTGACGCTGCGGTTGCTGAAGAGCCTGCTGCAGACGCTGATGTGCTTGCCGCTGTTGCTGAGCTATCTGCTGCTGAGGCAGAAGTGCTTGCTGCAGTCGCAGATGAACCTGCCGCTGATGCAGAAGTTGACGCTGCAGTTGCTGAACTATCCGCTGCTGAGGCAGAAGTTGACGCTGCTGAGGCAGAAGTTGACGCTGCTGAGGCAGAAGTTGACGCTGCTGTCGCTGAGCTATCTGCTGCTGAAGCTGATGTGCTTGCTGCGGTTGCAGATGAACCCTGCCGCTGATGCAGAAGTTGACGCTGCAGTTGCTGAACTATCCGCTGCTGAAGCTGAAGTTGATGCTGCAGTTGCAGAGCTGTCTGCTGCTGAAGCTGAAGTGGATGCCGCTGTTGCTGAGCTATCCGCCGCTGAGGCAGAAGTTGACGCTGCTGTCGCTGAGCTGTCTGCTGCTGAGGCAGAAGTTGACGCTGCGGTTGCAGATGAACCTGCCGCTGATGCAGAAGTGCTTGCTACGGTTGCTGAAGAGCCTGCCGCTGAAGCTGAAGTGCTTGCTGCAGTCGCAGATGAACCTGCTGCTGACGCTGAAGTGCTTGCTGCGGTTGCTGAGCTATCTGCTGCTGAGGCAGAAGTTGATGCTGCTGTTGCAGATGAACCTGCTGCTGAAGCTGATGTGCTTGCTGCAGTCGCTGAAGAACCTGCCGCTGATGCAGAAGTTGATGCTGCAGTCGCAGATGAACCCGCTGCTGAAGCTGATGTGCTTGCTGCAGTCGCTGAGCTATCTGCTGCTGAAGCAGAAGTTGACGCTGCTGTTGCAGAAGAATCTGCTGCTGAAGCTGAAGAGCTTGCTGCTGTCGCAGAAGAATCTGCCGCTGATGCAGAAGTTGACGCTGCAGTTGCTGAACTATCCGCTGCTGAGGCAGAAGTTGATGCCGCAGTCGCTGAGCTGTCCGCTGCTGATGCAGAGGTGCTTGCCGCTGTCGCAGAAGAATCTGCCGCTGATGCAGAAGTTGATGCTGCGGTTGCTGAGCTATCTGCTGCTGAAGCAGAAGTTGACGCTGCTGTTGCAGAAGAATCCGCCGCTGACGCAGAAGTTGATGCTGCTGTTGCAGATGAACCTGCTGTAGACGCTGAAGTGCTTGCTGCGGTTGCAGATGAACCTGCCGCTGAAGCTGAAGTACTTGCTGCTGTTGCTGAGCTATCCGCTGCTGAAGCTGAAGTTGATGCTGCAGTCGCAGATGAACCTGCTGCAGACGCTGAAGTACTTGCTGCTGTTGCTGAGCTATCCGCTGCTGAAGCTGATGTGCTTGCTGCGGTTGCAGATGAACCTGCTGCAGACGCTGAAGTGCTTGCTGCGGTTGCTGAGGAACCCGCCGCTGATGCAGAAGTTGACGCTGCGGTTGCAGATGAACCCTGCCGCTGATGCAGAAGTACTTGCTGCTGTCGCTGAGCTACCTGCTGCCGAAGCTGAAGTTGATGCTGCAGTTGCAGATGAACCTGCTGCTGATGCAGATGTGCTTGCCGCGGTTGCTGAACTATCCGCTGCTGAAGCTGAAGTTGATGCTGCAGTTGCAGATGAACCTGCTGCTGATGCAGATGTGCTTGCTGCAGTCGCAGATGAACCTGCTGCTGAAGCTGAAGTGCTTGCTGCTGTTGCAGATGAACCTGCTGCTGACGCTGAAGTACTTGCTGCTGTTGCAGATGAACCTGCTGCAGACGCTGAAGTGCTTGCCGCGGTTGCAGATGAACCTGCTGCAGACGCTGAAGTGCTTGCTGCAGTCGCTGAAGAACCTGCTGCTGAAGCTGATGTGCTTGCTGCAGTCGCTGAAGAACCCTGCCGCTGATGCAGAAGTTGATGCTGCAGTCGCAGATGAACCCGCTGCTGAAGCTGAAGTTGATGCTGCAGTTGCAGATGAGCCTGCTGCTGACGCTGATGTGCTTGCCGCTGTTGCAGATGAACCTGCTGCTGAAGCTGATGTACTTGCTGCGGTCGCTGAGCTACCTGCTGCTGAAGCTGAAGTGCTTGCCGCGGTCGCTGAAGAGCCTGCTGCTGACGCTGATGTGCTTGCTGCTGTTGCTGAGCTACCTGCCGCTGAAGCTGATGTGCTTGCCGCTGTTGCAGATGAACCTGCCGCTGAAGCTGAAGTTGATGCTGCAGTTGCAGATGAGCCTGCTGCTGACGCTGATGTGCTTGCCGCTGTTGCAGATGAACCTGCTGCTGAAGCTGATGTACTTGCCGCTGTTGCAGATGAACCTGCTGCTGAAGCTGAAGTGCTTGCCGCGGTCGCTGAAGAGCCTGCTGCTGATGCAGAAGTGCTTGCTGCTGACGCTGAAGAGCTTGCCGCTGTTGCTGAGCTACCTGCCGCTGAAGCTGATGTGCTTGCCGCTGTTGCAGATGAACCTGCTGCTGATGCAGAAGTGCTTGCTGCAGTTGCAGATGAACCTGCTGCTGATGCAGAAGTACTTGCTGCTGTCGCTGAAGAGCCTGCTGCTGAAGCTGAAGTACTTGCTGCGGTCGCTGAGCTACCTGCTGCTGAAGCTGAAGTACTTGCTGCGGTCGCTGAAGAGCCTGCCGCTGATGCAGAAGTACTTGCTGCCGACGCTGATGTGCTTGCTGCGGTCGCTGAAGAGCCTGCTGCTGACGCTGAAGTGCTTGCTGCTGTTGCAGATGAACCTGCTGCAGATGCAGAAGTGCTTGCTGCAGTTGCAGATGAACCTGCTGCTGAAGCTGATGTGCTTGCTGCGGTCGCAGATGAACCTGCTGCTGATGCAGAAGTACTTGCTGCTGTCGCTGAAGAGCCTGCTGCTGACGCTGAAGTACTTGCTGCGGTCGCTGAGCTACCTGCTGCTGACGCTGATGTGCTTGCTGCCCTTGCTGAGCTTGCTGCCGCTGATGCTGCACTTGCAATTTTACTTAAATTGCTATTAACCACTTCCGCAGCTGATGTTGCTGCTGAAGCTGCTGTAGAGGCCAAAGACACTGCACTGCTTGCGCTTGAAGCTGCTGTTTTTCGCTGTTTCGTTTGTTTTATCTAATTGCGAAGTTACTGCATAAAGTTGTGAACCATTGATCGCTTCAGTTGAAGTATCAGAAATATTTCCTGCGGCAACATTGATCAATTTACGTTCATTACCTACTGCGCCAACGCTTACAAAGCTACCTTCACCTGAAACAGTACCTTTAAAGCCACTATAAGTTAAATTCCCCACAGTTGCTGAAGTTACATTTTGCAATCGTATGAGAACCCGCTGTAGCTGAATGATTTCCTAATACCACCGCTTCATCTAAACCAGCAGCGATATTTAAATTATTACCCAACACGGTTGTGCCGTTCGATGCAATAGTATTACCGTGTCCAATAACAGTGTTATTTTTTTAACGCCATCTGTCACATTATTAGACACACCTACAGCAATCGTGTTTTTGAGTGTTGTTACCGATAAGGTTAAATACCCCTAAACCGGTACCATTATTTACATTCTGTCCAACCCATGTACGTGCACCAACAGATGTACCATTTGTTGTACTGTTATCTACACCAGCGTAATGGCCTAACGCTGTACCATCATTTGTATTCGGACGAACATAGCTTCTTGAACCTACAACGGTTGCATTGATAGAGTTTTCGCCTGCGGCCGAGAATTGTCCGACTACGGTAGCATTGCTTGAGTTTTGTTCCGCTACAGAATTAGAACCTAACACTGTTGCATTTGTTGAATTAGTTTGTACGCTTGAGTTTTTACCAACAACAGTTGCATTTGCTGAACGGGTTGAAACATTACTGCCTGAACCAATTACAATTGCATCTGTAGATTCGGCTGTAGTGTTATAACCAATGGCAATAGCAGCTTCTGCACTAGCGGTTGCCGCTGTATCACGACCTATTGCAATCGCATTCTCACTTTTTGCAGTAGCGTTATTACCAATTGCTGTTGCATTATTTGCTTGCGCCTTAGAATCTGAACCAATTGCAATAGCCTTAGCACCTGTTGCATTTGTATTCGTTCCAAATGCTACTGCATTATTTCCATTTGCGACTGAAGCTGAACCAGTTGCAATAGCACCATTTCCAGTTGCATTAGCACCCGCACCCGTTGCAATATTTCCAGTTCCATTCGAAGTTACGTTCGTACCAATCGCTATAGAGCCAACTCCACTTGCAGTTGTAGTATTAGGGACCTGCAGAAATAGCGATTGTACTTTGATTAGAAGCAATTGCATTAGCACCTAAAGCGGTTGCACCTTCGCCAGAGGCTGCAGCTTTATAACCTGCTGCTGTAGCCTGTTTAGTAGAAGCGACAGTTTGAAAGCCTAATGCGGTTGAGCCACTTGCCGCAGCATTTGCATAATAACCAAAAAGCTGAAGATGCTGAGCCATCATCTTTTTGAAACACCAGCTTTAGCGCCTTGACCAACAGCTGTACCACCATTACCTCTCGTTTTTAGATTCATACCCGATTGCTACAGAATTACCACCTTGGGCAGCTGAATCTGTACCAATAGCAATATTCCCTGTATCGGTACTTGGTCCAATCCCTTGTGCATTAGCTTTTTTTTGAGTGGATTGCCACTAATTGCAACACTATCCCCACTACTTTTTTTACCAAACCATTCACATTGTAGGCAGCATTTGCATAGTTAACGACGCCAGTTAAGGCGAGCGCTAGAGTTGATAATTTAAAAAAACTCTTCCAAATGACGTTTTACTTTCTGCGTTATTGTTCTCACATGATGCTTTAGCTGCACCTTTCGCTAACTCAGACGCAACTACCAACGATTGTGTAGTACGATTCCAAATTACTTTAAAAAAATCTTATTCATGGAATATAAAATCCTTCTTTGATATTTAACAAAATAAATGACACGCTTGATAAGGCATAATAAGCGCAACATAACATGTCATTTTTGCCCTAGGAGCCTTATAAAGACTAGTTTAAACAGATCCGACCAGTCTCGCAAATCAAGCAAAAAAATACTTGAAAAAAACAACCGCACTTTGTACGCTAAAGTGCGGTCATTCTTGAAAATAATTTCTAATTCACGTTCATAATGAACGAAACATTCATATTTTATAGACTGAAGCCTTTTTTTACTTCAGCATTTTTCCCATAAGGCTCGCGTTATGTCCGATCAACAAACAGATACACAAAACTTCTTCAAATAATAAATCTCAACAACGTAAAAAAAGGGCTTTCCATTTTTTTATTCTTTTGCTTCTTCTGATTGCAATCGGTTCTGCGGCTTATTGGTATTTCTTTATTAAAGGCTTTTGAAGAAACGGAAGATGCCTATGTCAGCGGCAATCAGGTGATGGTATCGGCACAGGTTGCGGGGAAATATTTCGAAAAATTAATGTCGATAATATGGATCCCGTACAAGCGGGCGACGTGTTATTAGAACTGGATGATACCAATGCCAAATTAAGTTTTGAGCAAGCTAAAAAGCAATTTAGCCAATGCAGTTCGCCAAATTTCTCAACTGAATTACACCGTAAAAACAATTAAAATCAGCCGTTCGTGCGAATGAAATCACCCTTGCTCAAGCACAAGGAAACTTGAACCGTCGAGTGCAATTAGTCAAAAGATGGCGCAATCGATAAAGAATCGTTCCAACATGCTAAAAGAAGCCGTTGAACTGGCAAAAGCGAACTTAACCACCTCACAAAAATCAGCTTGGCGCAAATCAAGCCTTATTGTTAGACGGGTCCGTTTAAGTGAACAGCCGCAAATTCAAAGTGCAGTCAGTAATTTGAAACAAGCTTGGCTGAAATTTAGAACGCACGAAAAAAATCCGCAGTCCCAATTAAAAGGCTATGTGGCTCGCCGTAATGCTCAAGTAGGGACAAGCGGTTTCTGTTGGTGGCGCATTAATGGCAGTGGTCACGACCGATCAAATGTGGTTAGATGCCAACTTCAAAGAAACACAATTAACCCATATGCGAATTGGTCAGCCAGTTGAAATTCATTTCGACCTTTATGGCAAAGATAAAACCTTTAATGGAAAAAGTGGTCGGGAATCGAAATGGGTACGGGCAGTGCATTCTCATTATTACCCACTCAAAAATGCGACCGGTAACTGGATCAAAGTGGTGCAACGTGTGCCTGTGCGTATTCAATTAGATCCGCAACAGCTAGCTGAAAATCCATTACGTATCGGCCTTTCTGCGACTGTGAAAGTAAATGTGACCGATAGCCAAGGGTGAAAACCTTGCGTGACCAAGCGCCATCTACAACGCTTTATTCCACGAATGTGCTGCAATATGATGAAAGTGCGGTCAATAATTTGATCGAATCTATTATTCGCGACAATAGCTATTAGGTTCTGTTATGCCGCAATCTCATTTCAAACCGCTACAAGGCGGTGCGCTAGCGATGCTCACATTGGTGCTGTCTCTTGCCACCTTTTATGCTCGTGTTGGACTCCACCATCGCCAACGTAGCCATTCCAACTATCGCAGGGTGATTTGGGTGCATCATCGAGCCAAGGAACGTGGGTAATTACCTCGTTCGGTGTGGCAAATGCGATCTCGATCCCGATCACGGGCTGGCTGGCAAAACGTTTTGGTGAAGTGCGGTTATTTTTAATCGCAACGCTATTATTCGTGCTAGCCTCTTGGCTTTGTGGTATTTGCAAATAGCTTGGAAATGTTGATCGTTTTTTTCGCGTCCTTCAAGGTGCGGTAGCCGGTCCCAATTATCCCCCTTTCTCAAAGCTTTATTATTGAATAACTACCCGCCTGAAAAAAACGCGGAATGGCATTGGCCTTTTTGGTCAATGACGATCGTCGTCGCCCCAATTTGTGGTCCGATTTTAGGCGGTTGGATCAGCGATAATATTCACTGGGGTTGGATTTTCTTTATCAACGTTCCGATTGGGCTTGCCGTTGTCTTAATCAGTTGGAAAATTTTTAGAAGGCCGAGAAAGTAGAATTTCTCATCAACCAGTTAACACTATTGGGCTTGATTTTTGTTGGCACTCGGCGTAGGTGCGTTGCAATTAATGCTGGATCAAGGTCGAGAGCTAGATTGGTTTAATTCCACTGAAATTGTGGTACTTACCATTATCGCGGCGGTAGGTTTAATCGCCCTCATCATTTGGGAACTCACGGACGATAATCCAGTTGTGGATGTTTCCTTATTTCAAATCCCGAAATTTCACCGTAGGTTGTGTTTCAACCAGCCTTGCTTTCTTGGTGTATTCAGGGACGGTCGTGCTTATCCCGCTTCTGCTTCAACAGGTTTATAACTATACCGCCACTTGGGCAGGGCTTGCGGCTGCACCAGTGGGGATTATTGCCGATTCTACTTTGCACCGATTATCGGGAAATTCGGCAATAAAAATTGATATGCGGATTTTTAATCACCGTCAGTTTTATGGTTTATGCGCTCACCTTTTATTGGCGAGCCGTGACCTTTGAGCCAGAAATGACCTTTATGGATGTGGCATTACCGCAATTTGTGCAAGGCTTTAGCCGTTGCTTGTTTCTTTATGCCACTGACAACCATTACCCTTTCAGGTTTACCACCTGAAAAAATGGCTTCGGCGTCGAGCTTATTTAATTTTCTCCGAACCCTTGCCGGCTCAATAGGCACATCACTTACTACTTTTATTTGGTATAACCGCGAAGCCGTGCATCACACGCAACTCACAGAAGTCATTAATCCATATAATCCGATTTCCCAACAATTCTTCCAAACTATGGGCAAGTTTTTGGTTTAAAGTGAAGAACAAACGGCATCATATCTTGCCAGACAAATCACCGCTCAAGGGCTTTATTATTGGTGCTAAACGAGATCTTTTTTTAGTTTCTGCGATAACGTTCATTTCCTTGGTTGTTCTCATTTGGTTTGCTAAACCACCTTTCAGCAGCAAACATTAAAAACATCCCAAAAAATAACCGCACTTTGATGATGTTCAAAAAGTGCGGTTGATTTTTTTCTAGCCTTTTGTCAAAGATGTCTTTTTAGGAATCTCGCGGTGTGCGAACCTTTGACTTTGGCGACCTCTTCCGGTGTGCCTGTCGCGATGATTTGACCACCGCCGCTACCGCCTTCTGGACCAAGATCCACAATCCAGTCTGCGGTTTTGATCACATCTAAGTTGTGTTCGATCACCACGATAGTATTGCCTTGATCGCGCAAGCGATGTAACACTTCGAGAAGTTGTTTAATATCAGCAAAAATGCAGGCCGGTTGTCGGTTCATCCAAAAATATAAAGGGTTTTACCCAGTATCGCGTTTTGAAAGCTCTGTCGCTAACTTAACGCGTTGCGCCTCACCACCTGAAAGCGTGGTAGAAGACTGACCTAAACGAATATAAGACAAGCCTACATCCATTAGGGTTTGCAATTTACGCGCAATCATTGGGATCGCATCAAAAAATCTCGCGAGCTTCTTCCACCGTCATATCTAATACTTGGTGAATAGTTTTGCCTTTGTATCGGATCTCCAAGGTTTCACGGTTATAGCGTTTACCTTTACACTGATCACAAGGCACATACACATCCGGCAAGAAGTGCATTTCAACTTTTAGCACGCCATCACCTTGGCATGCTTCACAACGACCACCGCGTACGTTAAAAGCTAAAACGTCCCTGGATTATAACCACGCGCACGCGCTTCTGGCACGCCCGCAAATAATTCACGAATTGGGCGTAAATAAGCCCGTGTAAGTCGCTGGGTTAGAACGTGGTGTACGACCGATCGGGACTTTGGTTAATATCGATCACTTTGTCGAAATATTCCAAGCCTTCAATGGATTTATAAGGCGCAAAATCCGTTTTTTCCGCACGATTTAAGGCGTTTTTGAGCCAATGGGAATAACGTATCATTAATTAGCGTTGATTTACCTGAACCTGATACCCCCCGTAATACAAGTAAATAAGCCCACTGGAATCTCTAAATTCACACCTTTTAGATTGTTCCCTGTCGCACCTTTTTAATTTTTAGAAGTTTGCTTTTTATCAAGTGCGGTTCGTTTTTTTCGGAATTTCGATTTTTTTCTTCACCCGATAAGAACTTACCCGTAATCGAATTTCGGGTTCGCCATGATTTCTTTGGCGGTACCTTGCGCAATCACTTGACCACCATGCACACCTGCCCCTGGGCCAATATCAATAATATGATCGGCTTCTCGAATAGCATCTTCATCATGTTCCACCACGATCACAGTGTTACCCAAATTGCGCAAGTGAATCAGCGTATTTAACAGACGATCATTATCGCGTTGGTGCAAACCGATAGAAGGTTCATCCAACACATACATGACGCCCACTAAGCCCGCACCAATCTGACTCGCAAGACGAATACGTTGTGCTTCACCGCCCGAAAGGGTCTCGGCTGAGCGAGAGAGGGAAAGATAATTCAACCCCACATTCACTAAGAATTCTAATCGCTCTCTGATCTCTTTCAGGATTTTTTCCGCAATTTGTGCTTTTTGACCGGTTAAGGTAAGCCCTTGGAAAAACTCAAGGCTTTCACCAATGCTTTTCTCTGAAATTTGTGGCAAGTTAATATTACCGATATACACGTTTCGAGCTTCAGGGCGAAGACGAGAGCCGCCACAATCTGCACAAGGACGGTTACTGATATTTTTCGCCAACTCTTCGCGCACAGACATGGATTCCGTTTCTTTATAACGGCGCGCCATATTATTCAAAAATCCCTTCAAAAAGGATGTTTGCGGATCACCACATCGCCACGGTCGTTCATATATTGGAATTCAATTTCTTCCTTGCCTGAACCGTGCATCACAATATCTTTAATTTTTTGTGGCAAATCTTCGTATGGCGTTTCAATATCAAATTTATAATGTTTCGCCAACGAGGTAAGCATTTGATAGTAATAGAAATTGCGACGATCCCAACCTTTTCACCGCACCGCCTGCGAGGGAAATACTTTCATTTTGTACCACACGGCTTTCATCGAAGAACTGCTGAACACCTAACCCATCACAAGTCGGACACGCCCCTGCCGGGTTATTAAATGAGAATAAGCGAGGCTCTAATTCCGGTACAGAATAACCACAATGCGGACAAGCAAAGTTTGCTGAGAAAACCAATTCTTCAGCCTTAGGATTATCCATATCTGCCACCACAGCCGTACCACCAGAAAGCTCCAAAGCTGTCTCAAAGGATTCTGCTAAACGTGTGGCTAAATCTGACCGCACTTTAAAGCGATCCACCACCACTTCAATGGTATGTTTTTTCTGTAAAGCAAGTTCTGGCGGATCAGATAAATCACAGATTTCACCATCAATTCTTGCGCGAATATAACCCTTGTGCCGCTAAAGCTATCTAACAACTTAACGTGCTCACCTTTACGGTTTTTTTCACCACAGGGCGCAAGCAACATCATTTTGCTTTCTTCAGGCAAGCTTAAGACTTTATCCACCATTTGGCTGATGGTTTGTGCCGTTAATGGCACATCATGATCAGGACAACGCGGCTCCCCTACGCGAGCAAACAACAAACGCAGGTAATCATAAATTTCGGTGATCGTGCCCCACGGTTGAACGCGGGTTATGAGAAGTGGATTTTTTTGCTCAATAGAAATCGCCGGCGACAAAGCCCTCAATCGAATCCACATCAGGTTTTTTTCCATCAAAGAAAGGAACTGACGCGCGTAAGCAGAAAGCGATTCCACATAACGACGCTGCCCTTCCGCATAAAGCGTATCAAATGCTAAAGAAGATTTGCCCGAACCGGACAAGCCTGTTATCACAATTAATTTATCGCGCGGGAATGGTTAAATTGATGTTTTTTTGAGGTTGTGGGTTCTAGCCCCACGAATGTCGATAGTATCCATAAAAAAAGCGATTGCCTTAAGAAAAATAAATTCAAAAATTGCGACCATTATCGCATATTTCAATATCTGTGCAAATATCCAGTTAATTTTTTTATGGATCTTTTGTTTCTTTTTAAGGCAAAAATAGCCAAAATTTTTTTCACCTTATTTCTAAAAATATAGAGGATTCTATGGCAGGTATTAATAAAGTAATCATCGTGGGTAATTTAGGTAATGATCCTGAAATCCGCACGATGCCAAATGGCGAAGCGGTAGCAAATATCAGCGTGGCAACAAGTGAAAGCTGGACAGATAAAAAAACACAGGGCGAACGTCGTGAAGTCACCGAATGGCACCGTATCGTGTTATATCGTCGTTTAGCAGAAATTGCGGGGCAATACTTACGCAAAGGTTCACAAGTTTATGTTGAAGGTCGTTTAAAAAAACCCGTAAATGGCAAGATAACAACGGCCAAGATCGTTACACCACTGAAATCCAAGGTGATAACTTACAAATGTTAGGTGGTCGCAATCAAGAGATGGGCGGTTATGCACCCTGCACAATCAGCACCACAACCAAGCTATCAATCTCGTCCAGCACAATCTGCACCAGCGCCACAAGCTGAGCCACCAATGGACGCATTTGATGATAACATTCCATTCTGAAATTGTATTAATACAAGATTATCAATACGAAGAGAGACCTTTCATTGAAAAGGTCTCTTTTTTTATCTCTCATTTTGACATCAATTATTCGTGCGCCTTATCTCGCTCAAGCACTAAAAACACAATAAATACTCAATTTATTGCACAGCATCCGAATCTAATATATCTTTATTTGAATACTGGAAAAATAGTATAAATATCAAGGAGAACATATCTTAGATAAGCAACATTACTAGAACCAGAAAAAAAGAACACGATGTATCTTTGCTTTATTTCCTTTGAACATCTTTCAGGAGTAAGAATATATGGAAAATTTTAAACAAATTTCTTTCGAAATTATCTGTTATTTTTTTATTGTTCTATTCGCAAAAATATATTTTCCATGACACAAACAGAAATCCAATTGGAAAAAAAGCTTATTTAGCAGAAATGATTGATATTGCAGCTAAAATTATGGAGAAAAAAACAATCTGTTGATCCTGATTCATTGCAATATAAACGTAGGAATATCAAGGTTCTTACTCATACAAACATGAAAAAAACGGTTATACAAGCTACACTTTGGAAAAAAATCAAAAAGTTCATTTGGTTGTACCTAAAGAGTTAAAAACAGAATACGAAACTTAATCTCTATTGGGATGAAAGCAAAGGTTCAATAAATATCCTATTTGACAAAGATGAATTGACAAAATACTTTCATCTGAATCTTAAAAAAAGTGAGGAAAAATCAGAAACATTGAGAACAGTTTTTGATGAAACCACATATTTTTTCACTTCCTATGAATTTTCTATCGATAAATACCCTAACGTTACCGTTGAGTTTCGCCTCTACCATTCACCCAGTACAACATTCAGATTGGACTACCCGACTGAATTTACACGGATTTTGATTTATAGAAATAATGTAACAGACGATGTTTCCTTATACCGTTTCTAACTTGGGCGACATTGTTCCACCACCGACCGCACTTTGCCCCTCAAAAAAAGAACCTAGACACCTAATTTGAGGTTCGGATTATTATTCAATTTCGTTATAACTAAAAATCAGTACATATATTTAACAATTCTTTCGTTTTTGCTATGTGCTTTGCTACATTTTTACCGTCTTATTTTCACTAGAGGTACAACTATGCAGCATCGCGATCTTTATCCCCACGAAATCTTACAAGATGTTATTGATAAAAGTTATGCTAAGTCGGAAGGACACCTAAAAACACTGGCTATTTTAAGTTTTTTAGGTGGCGGCTATGTGAGTTTTGGTTATATGGCCTATTTAAAAGTAGTGAGCGGTATTCCTCCAGAGTGGAGTGGGCTATCAACATTACTTGGTGCGGCCGTGTTTCCTATTTGTTTGATTTGTATTCTAGTCGGTGGTGGTGAATTAGCCACGGGAAATATGATGATGATGGCATTAGGCCGTTTAACAAAAAGAGTAAGCCTTAAAAAAATTATTTCGTAACTGGATTGTAGTGAGTTTAGGGCAACCTGCTCGGTGCGCTGTTTATAGCCTATTTCTTAGGGCATTATGTCGGTTTATCAGAAGGTGCCGCCTCTGCTAAAAACCATTGCTATCGCCGAGGCTAAAGTGCAAATGGATTTTGGTCGCGCCTTTGTTTCAGCCATAGCCTGTAACTGGATGGTCTGCATGGGTATTTGGTTCTATTTTGGCGCCAAACAAACCTCTGGCCGTATCCTCAGCCATATGGTTCCCAGTGATGATTTTTGTGCTTATCGGATTACAACACTTTGTCGCCAATATGTTTATTATTCCTGCCGGGATTTTTTTGCTGGTGCTAATGTGACTTGGAGCCAATTCTTCTTCAATATGATTCCTGTCTTTTTAGGCAATGTCACGGGTGGTGCAGCATTTGTCGGGCGCATCTTATCTTTATGCCTATCGTCACTTATTAAAAGAAGATTATTGTATTTAGTAAACAAAATCTGCCCGCACTTTGATGTGAAAAAGGTCTTTTGAAATGTCAAAAGGCCTTTTATTCTCTCTAAAATGTATTGAATCCTCTCTTAATTAACTCGACACCATTTTGAATAGTGAAGAGTTGCACTTTACACTTAAAAGCATGTAAACTCATCTATTAAGATCAATATGGAAAGAAAAGTATTAGCAGAATTTCCATTTTATTTAGCATTCTCAAATTTACAGTAAGGAAGAGAGCGCATGCCGAAGATGAAAATTTCTAGACTGATGTTTTATAGCACTGTTTTGACTAGTGTTATGTTGTCTTCTTGCAGTCAACATCCCCAAACCCACTCAGTAGCAGAAAATGCAGCGAGCAATGATGCTCAAAAATGCGACAACGTATTGGACTGAGCAGCCATTTTGCAGTGGGCGTTACCAAATTAACTTACCATCTAAACCGTATAAGTGGGACTGGTTGGCTTCGATATAATGGTTGGCAGATAATGAGTGCGACCAGATTATTGGAATCTGGAAGTAGAATCCGTATTAGAGGTTAAAGAAAAAAAGGATATAACGGAAGTGATAGTTTTTTTATAGAAAACCGTACAGTCTATTCCTAATAAAAGCGATAGCGATGGTCACTCAGGCTCCTGGGTTCATGGGAACACGCGGTGTCAAAGCACCTAAAAAGGTATGATCTATTATGTCAATTTCTATTTCAAGTTAGGCAAGAATGATGCCTATTCCATTCAAACCCTTTCAAGCATTATACCTGTTAACGGCAAAGCTCCCCCAAACCTTAAGCAACTGGAAAAAAAGTAAAGTTGACGAAGCTATTGGGACAGATACGGAATGATTTTTTTCGACAAGCTGAGAGATCGTAAAGATACTGAAATGCCACAGCAAACAAGGGGGTCTGTTTAACAGAAGGATTTATTGCCGATAAGGGAACTGAACCGTTTTTTTGGCAGTGCGGGCATCAAAAATCAAAGACTATAAAGGCGTTTATGCAGAGCTAACGACGGGTGGATCTTTGGAGGAAGGTGATAAACCGTTATTAGAGCGCGATCTTTTCACTAAAGATAGTGGTTTTGGATAAACTCTTCTCGTGGGCGAAATACAGCACCATCCGCAAAGGAAAAGCGCGATATCAATGGCATGACTGGCAGTGAAAAAAACTGGTTAAGTGGCAGGGAAATCGATATCTATTTATCTGGGAAAAAAAGATGATGGTAGCGTGAGATTTAAGATGACTTTCGGTACCAATGAGAAAAAAATACCAAGGGTTCGCCACTCAGTGAGAAAGAGGCTTTAACGGCTTGGGATGCAATATTGCCGACATTGAAAAAAACGGCTTTAAATAAGGGACTACTGCAGTTAAATTGAAAGTAAAAAAACAAGCGGTCAGATTTTTGAAGATAATTTGCAAAAAAACACCTAAAAAGACTGACCGCTCTTTGTTATGAAAAAAAGGCCGTCTGAATTTTCAGACGGCCTTTTGATTTCTTGCTTTATTCTCCAAATACTGCCCGATCGAAACGTTCAATATAGGCGACTAAATTTGCTTTGGTTCTTGCATATAGCGCAATTTCAGTGTCGATGGGGGTAAGAATCAGGTTTGCAACAACAGGTACGATGGACACATCAACGGAGGTTAATTCTTCGCCGAAAAAAAGTAGGATTTTGTGCCTAAGTAGTTGCTAATGGCGTCTAAATCTCCTTTTCCGAAGGCGTAAATATCGGATTGCGTGTGTCTTCCGATACCATGTCCGTACATTTCTTTTTTTCGCGTTTTTCCTGTAACACAGCAAAAAAATCGCTTCGGCTTGTTCGGTCGGCATGCCATCAAACATTGCCTTCATCATAAATGGTTTGCTGAGAGGATCGACGAAACGGTTATATACGACCCATCCAATATAAATGTTCTTCTGTCATACGGCGAAAGGCTTCAGCAATCGCTTTTTTTGTTCAGGCGTTAAATGTTTATCTAAATCAATGCCGTAGGTTTCGGTTAGATAACGCTGAATGAGAGAGCTATCAGGGATCAACTTCTCGCCATCTTGCAATACCGGAACTTTGCCTTTAGGCATTTTGCTGAGATCGGCAACATATTCTTTTTTTCGAAATCTAAGCCGGATAAACGCAGCATCGCTTCAGTTTTCCAAGCGAAAAGGTGATGAACTGCGAATTTTACCTTCACCGGGTAAAGTAAATAATTTAAGCATTTTGTTCTCCTTTCATTATTTGTTATTCAAATATGGTTCTACTATACTCCAAACAGCCGGGAAATTCACGACAAATACCGGATGAGGCGAATTTGGGCATGACTGCCAGCGCAATCAGTCAAGCCATTCGCAAGCTGGAAAAATTATTACGATGTCAAATTGCTTAACCGCACCACACGCAGCCGCACCCTTTATGCCACCACCGCGCATCGCACCCAATCAGCAAAAGTACGCATTGTATTGGATTGCTTAATGCGTTGTTTTGGTGAAGGGATAAATAAAAAGCCTTGAAATCTGACTGCACTTTGATGTCTAAAACGAAACTTTGTACTATTATTTCAATTTGCGATACATGTTAGGGGAGTGATTTATGAAATCCAAACTATCCGCGCTCGTCGCTACACCCCCTTCTCGCCGCCTGTTCCACCGTTCCGCAACATAATGAACAGGCGAAAGCCCTGATTAGACGAAGGTATTGCCCTGTATCAAAAAAACAGGATTACCAACATGCCAAACCTTACTTTGAGCAAGCTCAACAGGCGGGGCATATGAAAGCGCCGCGTTATCTGGGCTTGATGTATCTGAACGGCGAAGGTATCGCCAAGAATGCGAAAACTGCTTTTGCCTATTTCATGCAAGCGGCAGAAGAGGGCGACATCACCGGGCAATACTGGCTCGGCCATTGCTACGAAAACGGCATCGGCACGGCAAAAGACATGACCAAAGCCATGCATTGGTATCAAGAGTCCGCTAAACGTGGTGATCATATTTCCCAGCCAGCGATTGATGCTTTAAACCGTTTAGGCATCAAAACACATTGACGATTTCTCACAAAATTTAAGGAGTTTCCATGATGAAGAAAACCGCAACAATTATCGCCGCAAGCTTATTGCTAGCCGCTTGCAATACGCCATCCAATGCGACTGAAAAAAGCAGTGACAACTCAAAAACACGCAAAATGCAGCTTGGGACCGACAATACGGCGGCGCGGATAAATCCTACGATAGTCGCTTGCTTGCCTTGCGTGAACAAATTGCACCACGTTTTGAAGTGTTAACGTTTAAAGATCCCAAAACAGGCAAAAGAAATGCGGTACAACCTGTACACCCCGAAAAAATCTTGAGCCGGGCCGCAAATATCCGTTAGTCATGTTTATCGCAGATGCCAGCACAGCAGGAAAAGGCGTAAAAGCCCCACTAATGCAAGGCTACGGCGGCATCATCTGGGCAACCGATGAAGCGCAGGCGAAACACCCAGCCTTTGTCCTTGTACCGTCTTACACCGAAACGGCGGTCAACGATAAATGGGAAACAACTGAAGAAGTCTCCATGACCTTACGCCTTATCAAAAATCTGATCGCCGAAAAAGCGATTGATGCCAATCGTGTTTATACCACGGGTCAATCCATGGGCGGTATGATTTCATTCTACCTAAATAGTATCGAGCCTAACTTCTTTGCGGCGTCTATGTTTGTCGGCAGTCAATGGGATATCAATGTTTTAAAACCATTGGAGAAAGCGAGAATTTATTTATACCGTTTCGGCTGCCGATTCAAAAGCCTCTGCAGGCATGGCTCAAGTTGGAAAAATGCTGAAACAAGATAAAGTCAGCTACAAACTCGAGTTCTCTGCCA